>AUXO017539988.1_pt1 | contig 13458 bp, 4 predicted proteins | sample 768731 | NCBI WGS metagenome assembly AUXO01 (sample SAMN02715735, study PRJNA202380) | gut metagenome | biome: sheep rumen | host: Ovis aries | place: New Zealand: Palmerston North
TAGTCGGGCGACTCGAAGTTCAGCTGATAGGCAATCTCCTTGATGCTCATGTCGGTGGTGGAGAGCAGCTCCTTGGCACGCTGTAGGCGCAGGTCCTGCTGGTAGACGGCTGGAGAGAGACCCGTGTATTCCTTGAACAGTTTGCGGAAGTTGCTGTAGCTGACTCCCATATCCTCAGCCACCTGCTGAATGGTGAGCGGGCTCTCTAATGACTCACGTATGCGCATCTGGGCTTTACTGATCATGTCGACATGTGCCTGGCTGCGTGTTATCAACTCTATGTTGCGCTCCAGCGAGTACATGCGTCCAACAAGGTGGTTGACGATGCCTGCGAGTAGCTGCTGGGTGTAGGCGGCTTCCTGAAGTGCTGCCTCGTAAGCCTGTTTGTAGAGGCTGATGATTTCAGCCGAGTAGCCTATATGGTAGATGGGCTTTTTGGGCGATAGGAAACCGTGAAGCACACGGTCGTCCATGTTCTGTCCACGGAAACCAATCCAGTAGCTCTCCCATCCCTTTTGTGGGATAGGGTGGTAGGTGTGCCATTCTCCCGGGAAAAGGAGGAACATGTCACCTGCCCTGAGTGTCGTTTCCTTGATGCTTGCGCTACTGAACACCCCCTCGCCCTCAGGGTTGTAGAGGAGCTGGAACTCGTTCAGTGTGCGCCCCTTGCTCAGTTCGAAATAATATCCGTCGGCATGCCCCTTGGTGGGGTACGACTCAAAAGGCTCAATCTTCTCATGTCCTATAGTCGTCACGGTGAGTCCCCATTTGGAATCACGCTCATTGGCTAACATGTATTTACTCGTCTGCATAGTATTTGTCTCTTTTCAGTGTCGTGTTAGTTATTGTTGTCATCGAATTGTTGACAGGGAATCCATATCCAGAATGTTGACCCCTTGCCTTCGCCCTGGCTGGTCACACCGATGTGGCCTCCGCAGCAGTCGGCTATGTTCTTGCAGATGCTGAGGCCGAGTCCGGTACCCTGAACATAGTCGTTCAGCTTGACAAAGCGCTCGAAGACCATCAGTTGTTTCTCTTTGGGGATGCCGGCACCAGTGTCCTCGCAGTACATGTAGATGCCCTTCTGCAATGGGTCTTTCAGCGTATCGATGCCTGCCATGGCCACCAACTCCTGTTCCTGTATGTAGCGGTAGCCCACTTTGATGTGACCTTGGTGGGTGTATTTCACGGCATTGGTGGTAAAGTTGGTGATGACCTGCTGTAGGCGGCCTTTGTCAAGACGTGTCTTAAACGACTCGTAGGGATTGTCGACAAGGAACTCCACGCCCGGTTCCTGTACGCGCTGCGCCAGTGTCTGGCAGATGTCATTGAAGGCAATGGCAAAGTCAACGTCGCTTGCCTCAATGGCGAGTGTCCCCTGGTTGATGCTGGAGGCCTCGATGATGTCGTTAATGAGGCGAATGAGCATGTCGCAGTTGTTGCGTATGATGCGTATGAACTCCTGCCGCTCGCTTGGCTCATCAATGACCTGCAACAGGTCGCTGAAGCCCACGATGGCATTCAGTGGTGTGCGAATCTCATGGGTCATGTTGGCGAGGAACATACTCTTCAGCCTTCCTGAGTCTTCGGCTCGGCTGGTCTCCCGTTTCAGTCGTTCCTGTGCCTCGATGAGAACCGTCACGTCGCGTACGATTCCGAAATGGCCCTTGGGGTTTCCTGCCTCGTCAAAAGTGGGAATGCCGCTTATGGCCATCCATTGTGGCTTCGTGCTGGCAGGCGTGTGCATGAGGTGAACGGTGATGTTGAAGTTGTTGTCAGTCCCTTTCATCTGGTTGAACAATTCCATTGCGTGTGCTTTCTTCTCATCGTTGTAGATGCTGTCAACAAAATCCTGGAAGGTCATGGTGAAATCGTTGTTGCGTAGTGAGCGGGAGAAATGTATCTGCTGTGTATTTATGTCACTGCGCCATACATACATGTCGCAGTTCTCCAGCAAGTACTGCAGCTCTTCTTCATACTGGTTGATCATAGCATTAGTCTTGTGGAGCTCCTTGTCGTGCAGATACTGCTCCATATACATCTCGCGCTCGTCGGTAATGTCGCGTGCTGTGATAACGTAGAACTGCAGCACGCCCTCGTTGAAAGTGGGGAGTATGCGGAACTCAATGTATTTGTCGAGTCCGGCCTCGTTGTAGTACATGTGCTGGCAGGCATGTACCTGATGGGGATTCTGCGGGTCCAAGTCATCCTTGAAGAGGGGCACCTCGAACATGTTGGTGTTCCGGAAGAAAGCCTCTCCCTCCTTGTCGAACCCACACAGCAGGCGCATGTTCTTGTTCAGGTCGATGAGCTTGCCGCTCTTGTCGTAGAACGATATTCCTACGAGGGTCGATTCGAACAGCTTGATGTATTTGTTGGCCAGTTCACTGTCCTTTCGCTCCTGTTCGAACTCTTCGGTCACGTCTTTTACGGTGCTCAGGATATACTTGATCTGTCCCTTCTCGTTTTTCTCAGCAATGGCATGTCCGTGTATGTAGATCCAGTCTTGTTTATCGGTCGTTCCCTTGTTCCACCTGATGTCCATTTCCCAGTTGATGTTCTCTCCCTGCTTTAGTCGCTCCATCTCGGTGGTGAAGGTTGACTGGTCGTCTGGATGGACGTGGCTAGTGAATTCGCTCATGTTCATACCCTCAGTGGGCAGAAGGTGGCCGTGCCTGTTTTCGAAGCGTTCGGTTCGCACGTCGTAGAGTGTCACTACGTAGTTGCCCATGCTGAGTGCCTTGCGCATCATCTGTTCCATGTCCTCGCTGCGGCGCGTTACGTTCTTCAGTCTTCTGATGACAATCCTGATGAGCAGCCACAGGCCTATGGACAGGAGCATGATGCCAACAGTGACGAAGACCACCATAGGCGACGTGTCGTTATGGACACGCTCTGGGTGGAACCACTTGTCGCGCACGGCATCAAGCAAGCCGTTCTGGTCGAGTCGGGCAAACTGGTCGTCAATGGCATCGATTAGTTCTTTGTCCTTGCTGGCAAAACGTATCTCTCTGACAGGGAGGTCGATGTCGGCCGTCTCTATATGGTCCTGCATGCCGAGTTCCTTGACCTTCCATTTCAGCGGCTCCTCTCCCCAGATGAAGTAGTCGTAGGCTTTGTCTTCAATGCCCGCGATGGCTTCTTTTGGCGAGTGCTCTTCGGTGACGAGCTGTGGCACTTTGCTATGGATGGCTTCCAGGGTGGCTTTGTCGTTTGTCCTGATGACCACCTTGGCGTTTGTCATGTCACCAAGTGTAGGGGCTGCCTTTCCGTCTTTCAGGAAAGCTTGTTTTATTCTGTAGTCGGCGAGGATGGAGCGCGAGTCGTAGTAAGGTGCGCCATGGAACCTGCCAATGGGGTCGATGATGAGTTGGCCTTCTCCCTTTTCGAACATGTCGGCTGCCTTGATCCACTCCTTGAGGATGAACGTGTGAGGAATGTTCATCTTTGTGAGGATGAGGCGTAGCACATCGACATTGAATCCCGTCGGCTCGCCATAAGTGTTGTTGAACTCGTATGGCGGCAACTCCCAGTCGCCCATGATGGTGAGCGGGTGTTCCTTGGTGTACCGTTCGTTGAGCTGGGCGGCGGCCTGTAGGGGTAACAGCATGGCAAGGCAACAGGCAGCGAGCCATTTTGCCAGATGGGTAGCGTTCCTCCGATATGTATGATGATAGGTGATGCTCATATATTCTTCTTTCGTTCGATGACGGTAGCCTGACAAGGCATGGTAATCCACACTGTGGTGCCTTTGCCTTCCTCCGAGCTGATGTCGATGGTGCCTCCCATCTGTTCAGCCAGCTCCTTGCAAATGGGGAGTCCGAGGCCAGTACCATTGTTGCTGGATGACGCGAAGTGCTCATAGACGTGGTCAAGGACTTCCTTCGACATGCCGCAGCCTGTATCTTCGATGGCAATCATCAGCTTGTCGGTGATATAGTCGTATCGGGCGCGAACAGTTCCCGATGCAGTGTGTTGTGCTGCATTGGCAGTGACCTGCTCGATAATACGTCCTAAGTTCGTGTCGTCAATGTCTACTACCAGTTGGTTGTAGTGGTTCTCTACCTGATAGGCCACTCCTTCTTTCTGATAGTTGGCCCATCCCATGTGGCAGTAGCCGTCGAAGGTCTGGGCGAAGTCGATGGGATGGCGCTCCATCTCAATCATGTGGGCATCAAGTCGTGAGAGAAACAGGATGTCGTTGATGAGGTTCAGCAGCCGGGCCGAGTTGTCCTTAATCTCCTTGATGAAGAGCGGCTCGTCTTCGGGGGCGTGTTCCATCTCAAACAGTTCCGAGAAGCCTACGACAGCATTGAGCGGCGTACGTATCTCGTAGCTCATGTTTTTGAGGAATGAGTTCTTCAGTCCTTCCACCTCCTGAGCGCGTACCGTCTCTTTTTGGAGCAGGGCATCGGTGTGCTTGAGGTCGCTGATGTCGCGGCACAGTCCGAAGTACTCTTGTACAACATTCTGATTGTTGAACACAGGGATGAAGTGGATTTGCACATAAAGGGGTATTCCCCTGCGCCGCAATGTGGTTTTTACCTCCAGTTCTACTGCTTTTGACTTTCGCGCATCCATGCTGTTGAGCATCTTCATAGCTTGTTTTTTTGACTCTTCGTCGACGAGCGTCATGCAACGTGACTGGGTGAGGGTCAGTTCCACAGTGTTCAGTCCCCTGTAAGTGGTAAGTGTATGGGTGTCGGGTGAGTAGTTGGCCAGCCTGACACCACCCACGCCCAGTACGTAGTTGATGTTGTTCACGTAGTCAGTCACCTCATTGGTGGCTTTCTGCAGCTCCTTGATGCTTTGTCGGATGCGGTGATAAGTGTTAACAGTCTCGTTCAGTCTCCGTCCGGTGCTGTAGATGCAGAGGAGCTTGCCGTCCTTGTCGCGTACAGGGACAAACTGGCATTCGTAGTAGTTGTCAACGAATCCTTTGTTGTGGATTCCATGGACGGGCAACTGGGTGCTGTACTGGTTGTCGAGCTCATCCAGACTGTCAATGCCTAAGATGTCCATTACGTTCATCTTGCGGTTGATGGCATCTTGCAGGGTGAATCCGAATGTTTTTTGCATGCGGTCGTTCATATTGGTCAGATAGCCGTTCTCGTCGTAGTAGGCCATGTCTACCATTACGTTATTGAAGACTGAGGCATAGCGCATCAGCTGCTCCTTAGTCCGTTGCTGCAACTCTTTCTCTTCGGTGATGTCGATTCGGGTGCCGATGATGACCGACGGCTTGCCCTGTTCACTTCTGAGTACCGAAAGCACTATCTGGTAGGTGCGTTCGCCTTCGAGTCCCTCGTCATCGTCTTGGTCAGTCAGTTCCAGCGTAACGGTCTTCTGTTGTTGACTGACGACCTGCTGTATTCCGTTATAGAGGCGTTCGAAGTCGCGGTGATGGTATCGGCGTGCAAACTCCAGGCTGGTGTAGGTGTGCTGTGGCTGTCCGTTACGGTTCATCCAAGTGAAAATCTGTGAGTCGACATTGTAAGTCCAGATACGCACGTGGCAAGCTTGCAGAATCTGTGCCAACCTGTGGGTGCGTTGGTGTGTCAGTACCCTCATGTGCATTTCGCGCTGCCGATAGGTGAGATAGAGCAAGGTGAGCCCTAAGGCGATGAGTGCCACGATGCCCATGAAATACCATACCCAGGATGGGATGCCTGTTTCCTTTCGTTCGGGATAGAACCATTTCGTCTGCAAGTCTTCCAGCTTGCCGTTGGCACGTATCTTGGCGAAGGCCCTGTCTAAGCGATTCAGTAACAGGGTGTCTTTCGAAATGAACTTGTATTCGCCGTGGGGCATGTCAACTGGTGTCAGCTGTAGATTGTCAATGTGGTACATGCGCATGATCCACTTCAGCGATGCCGTGTTCCAAAGAATCTGCCCCTTTCCGTCAGTACTCACTTTCTGCACGGCTTCCTTCATGTCATCGAAGGGAATGGCATTCTGTCCCCATCCCTTTTCGTTCATCAGGTGGTGGCTGTAGCTACGCACGTGTACGATTACCTCCTGCCTGCCCAAGTCGTTCAAAGAATGAATGGTTACAGGCTGGTTGAGAGGGGTGAGCACACTGTGGGTAAACAGCTGGACAGTGCTCTTTCCGTAATATCCGAAAGAGTTGTGGAAGTGGGCGTACATACCCATTGTGAGATCGGCCACATTGTCGTTCATGTCTTGCAATACATTGCGGCGTGACTTCAGCTTGATGATGTAGGGAATATCAAGTTCGTTCATGAGCCTCCTCACCAAGTCGATGTTGTAGCCGTCTGGCTCCCCTTGCTCGTTCAGGAAGGCATACGGCCACAAGTCCCATGCGTCTTCATAAACCAGTGGGGCGTTGTCGGTGAATACTTTTGTATGTTGATGGGGCCGCGTATCTGGAATAGAATCCTGTGCTTGCAAAGAGCTTAACAAGAAAAATGCTGTTGCCAGAGTTCCCAATAACCGATACAAGTATGGTCTCATTGTTTTCTGAAAGGTTAGTTGGTTGCAAAGGTAATGAAATTATTGGAAGAAACACAAGAAAACACTGTTTTTATCCGTTAAACTTTCATATTTTCGCTTTCATATACAACTGAACTCGGAAATAATCGCTATCTTTGCAAAACAAGCTATTATTTAAATTGTGACAAGCTCATGAAGAAATTGTTTTTCTTTCTTTTGGTAACATTCTTTATTTCGTCGATGGAGAACGTGATGGGACAGACATATCAGGCATTATGGAAACAGGTGGGTGATGCAGAGAAGAATGACTTGCCTCAGACCCAGCGCAAGGTGCTTGGCCAGATTGTGAAGAAGGCTGAGCGTGAGGCTCGTTACGGTCATCTGCTGAAAGCACTCCTACTGGATGCCCAGACGGCATCTAACGTGTCACCCGACTCGCTTGCTCCGGCTGTTGAGAAACTGAAATCACTTGAGCAAAGCACCACTAATATACCTTTGAAGGCTGTCTATCAGACCGTCTTGGCATGCGTTTATGAAATGAATAGAAGCCTGGATGACAACTGGCAGCAGGTGTCTCAGACCTACAAGCAGCAAGCCGTGTCGCATCCTGCTGAACTGGCTGCCGTGAAGACCTCTGACTATGAGCCTTTCTTGGAAAAAGGTGCTGACAGCCAGCTTTTCGGCAACGACCTTCTGAGCGTCATCGGTTATGAGACGGGACAGTATGAAGCCCTTCATCGCTACTATCTCACCACTCCGAACCGTGTGGCGCAGTTGTTCACGGCTCTGAAAATAATAGAGCAGACAGGTACGTCGGCCGGTTTGGCACGTATCGATTCGCTTATAGAACGTTATGGCAATCTCACCGAGTGCGGCGAGGCAGCTCTTCTGCGCCTGCAAATCATGGAGTCTACGGGCAATCCATCGGCTCAGGAAAAAGTCGCTTTCATCGATCATGCACTAAATCGCTGGGGCGCATGGAAGCGAATGGAGCAGTTGCGCAACGAGCGCAATGAACTGACGGCAAAGTGCTTCTTTGCCACTGTCCCTCAAAGTGTGTGGATTCCACAGCGCGAGCAGCAGGTTGCACTGAACAACCTTCGCGGCATTAACGAGCTCACCCTTACAATCTATCGGGCTGATCTTGACGGCAACACACAGCTGAACCCGATGAACGAGCGCGACTACAAGACACTCAAACCGTTGCTCAAGGCTCTGCCGCAGAAAGTGACGCGCAAGTACAGTACTCATCCCGACTATGCTGTCTATTCGGACACAATGATGCTTCCGGCTCTTCCCGCGGGTGTCTACATGCTGGAATTCCAGTCTCTGCCAGCCACGAAAGTGTCGCGTCAGCTCTATTTTGTGAGTGATTTGAGAGTACTCACACAGCCGCAGACTGCAGATAATAAAGTACGTTTTGTAGCGGTCAATGCCGCGTCGGGACACCCCGTTCCTGGTGTCTCGTTGCGGCTGACTGAACGTTCCGGTCGACTGGCATCGGGCAGCGTGACCACTGTAGAAACCAATTCCAAAGGCGAATACGAGTTCACTGGTAAGAAGGGCGTCTCCTACGAAGTGTTTGCTGCTACCGAAGAAGACTGTTTCTGTCCCTCGTTCAATACGTATGGATGGTATCTCTATAACGGCGGTTCAGCTAATTCCGAATTTGGCGAGGTCTATACCGACCGTGCCATCTACCGTCCTGGGCAGACCGTCCATGTGGGGGCTATTCTCTACAGGACCGAGAACGGCTTCGAGCATCATGCCGTTGAAGGAAAGACGGTACAGGCTGTGCTTCGTGATGCCAATCGTAAAGTCGTGGCAGAGAAGACACTCGTGACCGATGCTTACGGAACTGTTGCCACCGATTTCCAGCTTCCTTCTTCTGGACTTAACGGCTTTTACCATGTGACGGTAGGCAACTACAGTCGCGATTTGCGTGTGGAAGAGTACAAACGTCCCACGTTCCAGGTAGAGATTCCTAAGCCGGAGCAGGACTACAAAGATGGTGACACGCTTGTGGTCAAGGCAACGGCGCGCAGCTATGCCGGCGTCCCGGTACAGGGCGCGCGTGTCAGCTATCGGGTGGAGCGCCGCCGCGCCTGGTGGTGGGTCTATAGCAATCATTACTGGAACACGTTCGGTGCCGATGCTGCCGGAGACCAAGTCAATCTCTTCGAGAGTTCGGCACTGACAGATGACGAGGGCCACTTTGAGGTAAGAATCCCGCTTACGATGCCGGAGACCTCACGTCCGCTGTTCTACAATTTCGTTGTCGTAGCCGACGTGACCGATGTGGCAGGCGAGACCCATCATGGCGAGTTGTCGCTGCCTTTGGGCAACCGCAAGACTTCTTTGAGTGCCGAGCTGGACGAGAAGGTGCTCATGGAGAGTCAACCCGTCACCACATTCCATCTGCGCAATGCTGCAGGTACTGACCTTGATGCTACTGTCGAATATCGCATCGACGAAGGAAAATGGAATACTACGCCGACCAAACAGCCAGTGAGCCTGCCTTCACTGAAAAGCGGAAAACACATGTTGGAAGCTGTCTGTGCAGGCGATACACTTCGACTGCCGTTCGTGGTATTCTCGTTAGGCGACAAGCGGCCGGCCGCTGAGACCGACGACTGGTTCTATGTGTCGGCTCAGCAATTTCCCGACAGGGCGAAACCCGTCACAGTGCAGGTGGGATCATCAGAGAAAGACGTACACCTTTTCTATACTATAGCAGCCGATGGAAAAGTGATAGAGCAGGGAGCTGCCGACAAGTCCAATGAACTGCTGAACCGTAAATTTACTTATAAAAATGAATACGCCAACGGTCTGGCACTCACATTTGCATGGGTGAAGAACGGAAAAGTCTATCAGCACACCACTACCATTCGCCGTCCCTTGCCCGACAAGCAGCTCCGCATGAAGTGGGAGACATTCCGCGACCGGCTCACCCCCGGACAGCAGGAAGAGTGGACACTTCGTATTCTCTCGCCTTCAGGTGAGTCGCTCTCTACGCCTGCCCAGCTCATGGCAGTGCTCTATGACAAGAGTCTCGACCAGATAGCCAAACATCAGTGGGCCTTCGAGCCCTACATCTATCTGCCGCTGAATGCCGTTCCGTGGCGACATGGCTCATGGGGAGCACTCCTCTTCGAGGGAGCTGCCTATCCTGACTATCAGTTCGTGCCTGAGCTGGAGTTCAGTCATTTCGACAAGAGTGTCTATCCCTCCTCTTGGCGCACCCGTGGACAGATTCGGTTTGCCAAGCAACGTGTGACAGGCATGCCTTCAATGGCTAAAGAAGTGAGTGCCAGCTCTGTCAATGCTAAGATGCTCATGAGCAGTTCTCCTATCGGAGCCTTTGATGTGGCAGGGAACGACGAGGAATCTCAGACTGCCGATGCGACAGAAGCACGTCAGTCAGTTCAGACGGAGGAAGCCGCCGAAGGTGCGGCCGACGTTCAACTGAGAGAAAACCTTCAGGAGACAGCTTTCTTCTATCCCCAGTTGACGGCCGACGGGCAGGGTGGAGTGACACTTCGGTTCACGCTGCCTGAGAGTCTCACCACCTGGCGGTTCATGGGACTGGCTCACACACCCGACATGATGAATGGCCTGCTCGAAGCCGAGGCCGTGGCCAAGAAAGACGTGATGATTCAGCCAAATGTTCCGCGCTTCATTCGTGTGGGCGATGAGGCTACGGTTTCCGCACGCCTGTTCAACAGCAGCAATCAGGAACAGCAAGGAACGGTGAGGCTCGTTCTTACTGACCCTGAGACAGGAAAGGTGGTCTATACTTCACAGAGCGAAGTGACGTTGCCTGCACAAGCAACTGCGTCAGAGACGTTCCGTGTCAATGCAGCTCGATTCGACAGCATGTCGTTGCTTGTCTGCAAGATGACCGTCGAGGGTGCTTCGTTCAGCGATGGTGAACAGCACTATCTGCCCATTCTGCCCAATCGTGAACGCGTCACCGTCACTATGCCTTTCACTCAGGACAATCCAGGCACGAAGACCATCAGTCTGAACGACTATCCCGATGCGAAAATCACCGTCGAATACACCAATCATCCTGCATGGCTCATGATTCAGGCACTGCCGGCCGTGGGTCATCCCGTCGACAATTGTGCTGTTTGTCAGGCAGCCTCTTACTATGCCAACAGTGTGGGTCGCCATATTATCAGTCAGAATCCGTCGGTCCGTCATCTTTTCGAAGCTTGGCGCAACGAGAAGGGAAGCGAGACATCGCTCATGAGTGCTTTGCAGAAGAACGAAGAACTGAAGGACATCGTCTTGAACGAGACACCGTGGGTGGCTGATGCCGAACGGGAAGTGGAACAGAAACAGCGGCTTGCCGACTTCTTTGACGAGAACCTCATGAATACCCGCCTTGCATCTTCGTTGGAACAGTTGCGCAAGCTCCAGAACAACGATGGCTCATGGAGCTGGTGGGAAGGCATGCCTGGCTCGTTCTTCATGACCGTAGAGGTGAGTGAGATGCTGGTGCGCCTCAACCAGATGACTGGTCGGCAGGAACAGACCATCGACATGCTGGCCAAGGCTTTCCGCTTCATGGACCGCGAGATGGTGGAGCTGGTTGAAAAGATGAAGGAGGAAGAGAAAAAGGGACACAAACAGGTGTTTCCTACCCACAAGGCTCTGCAATATCTCTATCTCTACGCCGTCGACGGCAGGAAAACGACCGCTGCGGCAACGTCGGCACAGTCCTATCTGAAGAAACTTCTCAGTAAGGAAGGACGCAACCTCAGCATCCACGACAAGGCCGTGGCCACTATCGTGCTCAACTCGGGCATTTTCTTGAAGAGTCTGAATGAGTGGAGCACCTATAAGGAAGGTGTGGGCCGCTATTACGACACGCCGCGTGCTGGCTATTCCTGGCGCGACTATCGCATTCCCACTCAGGTGGCTGCCATCGAGGCTTTCAAGATGCTGATGCCTAACGACACGACCACCATCCGGCAGATGCAGCAGTGGCTGTTGCATGAGAAGCGTACACAGGCCTGGGACACTCCCATTAATAGTGTCAATGCCATCTATGCTTTCTTCAACGAGTCGGGTACGTCGGTCGATGCAGCTTCGAAATTGGCACCCTCAACACCTGCCGTGCTCAAGGTGAACGGCAAGGCACTCAATCTGCCAGCTGCCACTGTCGGCATTGGCTATGTGAAGACAGTGGTGCCTCAAGACATGATGACCAAGGGCGATCCTGCAACGTTCACTGCCGAGAAGACTTCAAGCGGAACATCCTGGGGAGCCGTCTATGCACAGTTCATGCAGCCTACGCACGACATTGCCGACCAGAGCAGTGAAATCAGCGTGCGCCGCGAAATTCTCCTGCCCGGTGACTCACCTGTTAAGGTGGGACAGCGCATCAGGGTGCGCCTCGTCATTGAGGCCCAGCGCGACCTCGATTTTGTGGAGGTGATAGACAAACGTGCCGCCTGCATGGAACCAGTCCGCCAACTGAGCGGCTACCAGAACGGTGCCTACTGCACGCCAAAGGACAATGCAACGCATTACTATTATGACATGCTCAGCAAGGGGCGACATGTCATAGAGACCGAATACTATATCGACCGGGCTGGACAATACGAGACAGGCACCTGCACCGTTCAGTGTGCCTATGCCCCGGAATTCCGCGGAACGGCTCATTCTCAAACCATATATGTAACAGAATAGAACTATGAACAGCAAAATACTGATAGCAGCACTCCTCTCTGTATCGGCAATGTCGGTGCAGGCTCAGCGCCTGGTCGCAACGTCCCAGGTGGTGGACTGCGGAAAGACGGGCTACAGAGTACCTGCCACGGCCACATTCGAACTGAAGAACAAGTCATCCCGACGACTAATAATAGACGGTGTGAAGACCGATTGCGGCTGCACCACACTAAGCATGCCTGATAAAGAGCTTGCCTCGGGAGAAACCTGCATTGTGAAGCTCACTTACGACGCACAGTTGCTGGGTCACTACGAGAAGAAGGCCGTAGTGAACTTCCGAACCCGGCAGTCGACAAGTGAGCCGCCACTCACCCTCACCATGAAAGGTGTGGTGCTGCCTGAAGTGAAGGACTACAGCAAGACCTATCCCTACTCTATGGGCGAGTTGCTGGCTGACAAGAACGTGCTGGAGTTCGACGATGTGAACCGTGGTGATAACCCACAGATAGAAATCAACATCCTGAACAACGGCAGTAAACCAATGGTTCCTAATGTGCAGCATCTGCCCTCCTATCTGGATGCAACCATTACTCCCGAGCAACTGCTTCCGGGACGTGCCGGAAAGGTGGTGCTCAAGCTCAACTCTTCGCTCATCCATGACTTCGGTCTCACTCAGACCTCCATCTACCTGGCCAGCTATCTGGGCGAAAAGGTGTCGCCTGAAAACGAAGTCCCCGTTTCCGTGGTGCTTTTGCCCGACCTGAAGGGCTTTGAGGGTGGCAACCGTCAGTATGCACCAAAGATGGAACTATCGTCAGCGACAGTCGACTTAGGGCTGATTGACGGGAAGAACCGTAAGAAATCAGAAATCATCATCACCAATAACGGGCGTACAACACTTAACATCTCGTCTCTGCAGATGTTCACCGAGGGGTTGAGGCTGACACTCGACAAGAGTAAGCTGGAAGCTCACGAACAGACTCGTCTTCGCGTGGTGGGCGACCTGAACCTGCTGAAGAAGGCACGCTCCAAGCCTCGCATACTGATGATTACGAATGACCCCGACCGTCCGAAAGTGGTCATCAATGTCAATGTACATTGACGAGGTGACTTATCATTTCTCTTAACAATTCCAAACTTTAATCTTTTCTTTACTATGGATCATCCAGAGAACAGTTCAGAATATGCCGGCTTGCAAGTGAACAGTGGTGTTGAGCAGCAGGCCATTGTCAATCCTTATTTGCAGCGTGGCCGCTTCAAACGTCGCGAGGTGTCGGTAGCCGACATGGTGGAAGGCATTCTCAAAGGCGATGTCACCATCCTCTC
>AUXO018285377.1_pt1 | contig 13458 bp, 5 predicted proteins | sample 768731 | NCBI WGS metagenome assembly AUXO01 (sample SAMN02715735, study PRJNA202380) | gut metagenome | biome: sheep rumen | host: Ovis aries | place: New Zealand: Palmerston North
CTGGCCCGCTTCAACAAGCAGGACCGCCAGGAAGAGGCTCTCGAATACATGGAGAGAGCCTTCCACCTCAATGAGAATGACGGGCGCGTGCTGATGGAGCTCGACCAGCTCTATAAGCGTCTTCACAGGCCGCATGCCGAGCGTCTCGCTTTCCTGCAGAAATACCCGGAGCTTATTCAGCGTCGCGACGACCTCCTGCTGGAAGAGATAACACTGCTCAACGAGACGGGCCGTTATGAAGAGGCGATGAAGAAGCTTGACAGCCACATCTTCCATCCGTGGGAAGGAGGCGAGGGCAAGGTGCCTGCTCAATACCAGATATGCCGTGTGGAACTGGCCAAGCAGGCTATTGCCGATAAGCGATACGACGAGGCTATAAGGCTGCTTGGTGAGTGTCTCGACTATCCGTATCATCTTGGCGAGGGCAAGCTTTATGGAGCTCAGGAGAACGACTTCTACTATCTGCTTGGAGTAGCCTACGATGCCACAGGAAATAGGGATAAGGCTCGTGAGTGCTGGGAAGAGGCAACCAAGGGCCCTCAGGAGCCTGCTGCGGCAATGTACTACAACGATGCCAAGCCCGACAAGATATTCTATCAGGGACTTGCTCTCTACAAACTGGGTCGCGAGGGCGAGGCTCACGGACGATTCTTTAAACTTATCAACTACGGCAAGCAGCACATCTTTGAGAAGCAGGTGATGGACTACTTTGCTGTATCGCTGCCCGACCTGCTCATCTGGGAAGACTCGCTCGACACGAAGAATCTCATCCACTGCAAATACATGCTTGCCCTCGGCCATTATGGCATGGGGGAAAGGGACAAGGCTATGAAGTATCTCGCAGAGGTAGAGGTCCTCGACAATAACCATCAGGGTATACAGCAGTTCCGTACGCTTTTGAATATATTGTAAGAACAAGATGAAGAAGATTATATTATTATTGTGTACGATGTGCCTGGTGCCTTTCGTGGCCAGTGTCGGGCAGGTGTTGGACCTTAGTGGAGAGTGGCGTGTGACCCTCGGCAGTTCCGATTACGGCATAACCCTCCCGAACACCCTTGACGGAGCAGGCATCGGCGAGGCAAACATGCTCACTCCGATGCTTCAGAAGCCCCAGCTCTCAAGACTCACCCGCAAGCACTCATTCATAGGAGTGGCCAGATATCAGCGCGAGGTGAATGTGACGCGTGAGATGGCGGGTCGCCCGCTGCAGGTGATGCTCGAGAGAGTGATGTGGCGCAGCAGGCTTGCCGTCGACGGGCGCGACCTGGGGCAGATGCAAGAGAGCCTCGTGTCGCCTCACCTGTTCTATATAGAGGGCGGGCTGACAGAAGGCAGGCACACGCTGACGCTCACCATCGACAATCAGAAGCTGCATGATATCTCCGTAGACAACCTCGCCCACAGCTATACCAACGACACTCAGATAATGTGGAACGGAGTGCTTGGCAGGATGGAGCTCAGGGTGGCTCCTGTAGTGAGCAGCGTTCAGGTATATCCCGATGTGGAGAAGAGCCAGGCAGTAGTGAGGGTGGAATACTCATCCAAGCCCCAGCCCTGCACGTTCATGCTCGACGGGATGGAGGTGAAGCCAGAAAAGACAGGCGAGGGCGAGTATCTCCTGCCTGTCAGCGACATGAAGCCGTGGAGCGAGTTCAGCCCTCGTCTCTACACCCTTAGCGTCGTGGCAGGTGGACAGACATCTACTGTCACCTTCGGCATGCGCAGTTTCAAAGCCGACGGCAACCGCCTGCTGATAAACGGCCATCCCACCTTCCTGCGAGGCACGCTCGAGTGCTGTGTCTTCCCCCTTACGGGCACGCCCCCTACCGACGAGCTCGGTTGGATGAAGGTGTTCACCACAGCCCGCGAGTACGGTCTTAACCACCTGCGCTTCCACTCCTGGTGTCCTCCCGAGGCAGCCTTCCGCGTGGCAGACAAGATGGGATTCTATTGCCAGGTGGAACTGCCTAACTGGTCGCTCACGGTAAACAGCGACTCTGCCACAGCCCGCTTCCTCTACTCAGAGTTCGACAATATCATCCGCTGCTACGGCAATCATCCATCGCTGTGCATCATCAGTTGCGGCAACGAGCTACAGCCCGACTTCAAGTTCCTGAATGAACTTACCCGCTATATGAAGTCGAAAGACCCGCGTCATCTCTACACCACCACAACCTTCACCTTCGAGAAGGGGCATGGAGTAAGTCAGGAACCGGAAGACGACATATTCATCACCCAATGGACTGACAAGGGTTGGGTTCGTGGCCAGGGTGTGTTCGATGAGCGCGTACCCGACTTCAGGAGCGACTATCGCGAAGCTGCAAACGAGATCACCGTGCCTCTGGTGAGTCATGAGATCGGTCAGTACAGTGTCTATCCTAATATCAAGGAGATTGACAAGTACACCGGTGTGCTCGATCCTCTCAACTTCAAGGCTGTGCGTGCTGACCTTCAGAAGAAGGGTCTGCTCGGCAGGGCTGAAGAATACCTGCAGGCATCGGGTCGCCTGGCTGCGATACTCTATAAGGAAGAGATAGAGAGGGCACTGAAGACCCCTCAACAGAGCGGATTCCAGCTGCTCGACCTGCATGACTTCCCCGGTCAGGGCACAGCTCTCGTAGGCCTGCTCGATGCCTTCTGGGATTCCAAGGGCCTCGTCGAGCCCCAGAGGTTCCGCGAAGCCTGCGCTCCAGTCGTTCCACTTGCCCAGTTCGACAAGGCAGTGTGGCGGACAGAGGAGACATTCACCGCACATATCGACATTGCCAACTACAGCTTTGAGTCGATGGAGGGCAAGACGATATGCTGGCAACTCTCAGGGAAGTCGGGTAGAGACGCCTCACTGAAACGTCTCTACGCTGAAGGAACCGGGCGTGATGTCAGCATCGCGTTAGACAGAGTGGCTGAGGCTCAGCGCATGGAACTGATGGTAAGTATCAAGGGCACTCCGTGGTGCAATCGCTGGAGCATATGGGTATATCCCGAAGTTGCAATGCCTCAGGACAAGAAACTGGTAGTTACCGACTGCATAGACGATGCCCTGAAAGCCCTGCGGAAAGGCAGGAGCGTGCTTCTGTCACCGAAGAAGGAAAAGGTAAAAGGCTTGGAGGGCAAGTTCCTGCCAGTATTCTGGAGTCCCGTGCATTTCCCCAAGCAGGCAGGCACCATGGGCGTGCTCTGCAATCCTGCCCATCCTGCACTGGCATGTTTCCCTACCGACATGCACAGCGACTGGCAATGGTGGAATCTGGTAAAACGCAGCCGGGTGATGGTTCTCGACAGTATTCCTGCCGTAACCCCTATAGTGGAGAGTGTAGACAACTTCGTAAACAATCGCCGGCTGGCACAGGTGTTCGAGGCTAAGGTCGGTAAGGGCAAGCTTATCTTCTCGAGCATCGACCTGCTTACCGATGCAGGCCTGCCTGAGCTTCGCCAGATGCAGTACAGCCTGATCAGGTATATGCTAAGCAGCGAGTTCCGTCCGGAGCACTCGCTTACAGAGACCGACCTGCGCAGCCTGATATCGGCAGAAGCTGCAGAGCAAAAGACATCTGCGACATCAATCTATGAGTGATCTGCCTTTACGCGCTTCTGGTAATCACTGGGATTGACATTGAACTCTTCCTTGAAGCACTTACGGAAATAACTCTGTGAGTTCATTCCTACCATATAGGCTACTTCGCTGATGGTGTACTTGCCCGTCAGCAGTAGCCTTTCGGCATAGTGCATCTTGTATTTCCTTACATACTCATTGCTGGAAATTCCCGTTAGCGACTTCATCTTTCTGTAGAGAGTACTCTGGCTTACGTTAGCCCCGCTGGCCAAGTAGCTTATCTCTATCTTGTCGCTCGAGATACGCTCTTCTATAAGATGGTTTATCTTACTAAGGAACTGTTGGTCGAGCTCGTTTAGCGAAACCTGAAGAATCCTGCGTTTCTGCTCAAGTTCCTGCGGGATCAAGTGGACAGGTCCTTGACCCGTACGATAGTCAGGGTCAAGCGACCTGTCCACTTGATCTGCCTCTATATGGTGTGATAGCCGGTTCCACTGCTCCCTGAGGTTACGCAGGTGGATAAAGTTCTGATAGCTTCGATAGATATAGAACAGCAATGCCATCGCGCAAAGCAGGTAAAACGACAATGCCCACCAGGAAAGCCAGAAGGGCGGGGCGATATATATATCAAGCCTGGCAGGCAGTTCGCTCCACTTGTTGTTGCGGATTCTGCACCTCACGTACAGCCGGTAGCTGCCTGGCTTCAGGTTTCTGAAGGTAAGCAGGCTGCTCTCCATTGTCGTCCAGTCTCCGGTCAGTCCGTCCATCCTGTAAGAGTATTCCACCTCGTCATAAAGGGCATAGTTTTCTATACTCAGACCTATAGAGAAAGTGTTCTCGTCGTATTTCAACGACAGTCTGTCGTCCTTAATCAGGTTAATAAGGCTGTCGCCCTCAGCTTTATACAACCTTATTCCTACGATGTTCACCTGCGGAGCCTTGCGGTCGGCTGTCACCTTTTCAGGATTGAAGATGCTTAACCCTGCAGTAGAACCAAAGACAAGTGAATGGTTGGTTAAATTAGCGACACAGCTGTTATTGAAGTTTGCAAGAGGCACATTGTCGCTGGTAGAATAGTTGCTAAATGAATTTTCGCCATCCTTCAGGCAGCTTATGCCTTTGTTTGTACTTACCCAGATATTACCAGCCTCGTCTTCTGCCAATGCTCTGATATGGATATTGTTAAGTCCACTCTCCCATCCGTATATGGTCATTCTGTCAGAAGCATCAAACCTGACGAGCCCTTCTGCAGTGCCAGCCCATATATTTCCGCTTCTGTCAGATATTATATGGTTGACAGTATTTGAGGGTAACCCGTTTCTTACATCAAGAATCTTCTGGATTTCCATCTTTGGCGAACAAACGAAGATGCCTTCACCGAAGGTGCCTACCCATCTGCGCCCCCTTTTGTCGATAGACATAGTGCGGGTAAGGTTCTGCCCAAGCTGATAATGCGCCTTGATTGTCTTATTGCCCATGTCGGCTTGATAGACACCTCGGCTGGTGCAGATCCACATATTACCATTATTATCCTCATAGAAACAACGTACATCTTCGCTCGTGTCAAACAGCTTTGTCAACTTGCCGTTGGTGGGAGTCATCACGTAGGCATTGTCGTTATAGCAACCCAGCCACAGGTATCCCTGTCTGTCGCAGTAAGCTGCCTGAACAGAGCGGCCTGAGAAGAGACGTCTCAGTGAGGCGTCTCTACTTGGATTGCGCTGCCCGTCTACAAACAGATTAACCCCGTCGCCATCAGTTCCAACCCATAGTCTTCCCTGAGCATCCTGGCATACTGACAGCGAAGATTTGGCAGAAAGACTATACAGCGGGTCGGAAGAATTGTGGTTTATCTGTGTAAACATTGGCAGATGCGTGGTCAGGAAATTTATCCCACTGCCATAAATGCTTATCCATACGTTGTGCGACTTGTCTTCAAAGATATTCCTGACGCTATTACCCGAAAGCTGCCTGCAATTGTCGCCCCCGGTAAGATAGCGATATTTCACGTCACCGTATCTTCTGTCTATTATGGCAATGCCCGACTGTTCGGTGGCAGCCCATATCTGTCCGTCCGACATTTCCTTTATGTCGAATATTCTCATATCCATCCTGCCGTTGTCGTCGTAATGTGCAAACTGCTTAGTCTGCAAGTCGAAGCAGTCTACCCCCCTGTCAGTGCCAAGCCATATCCTGCCGTTACTGTCACGACACATACAAAGAACTATATTGCCCGATATGGATGAAGGATCAGAATCAGTGTGCATAAAGTTCTGTGCCGTCCTCTTGTTGATGTCTATAACGGTAAGCCCATTCGTCACCTGCCCGATATACAAGTGCCCTTCATGATCGTCGAGTGCACACCATGTCTGGTTGCTTGGCATTCCTTTGACAGTCTTTGTATTGAAATGCTCAAAAGTTCCGTCTTCCTTATTCAGCAGGTCTACACCTTCCCAATAAGTACATACCCATAGACGATTGTTTTTGGCGCAGCTAAGATGAGTTATGTCGTTAGTACAAATAGAGTTTTTATTGCCATTGTCATGTTGGAATTTACGGGTTTCTCCCGTCTGATAGTTGAATGCATTCAGTCCGTTACGCTGGGTTCCTATCCATATAACAGGCTCCACAGGATCGTCAAGCAGTACATTCAGTTCATTACCCGATATTATTCCTTGATCGCCTTTTTTATAATAGGTAAATACTCCTGAACCATAGAATCGGTTCAAGCCCTCTTCAGTGGCAATCCAGATAAACCCCTTTTTGTCTTGTACTATATTAGTAGCATAATTGCTTGAAAGTCCGTTTTCAATACTCAGCCGTTTTATACAATACTCTTGGGCAAAAATGGAGATGGCCGAAAGCAGCAGTATTGTTAAAGTACACTTCCTCATCATCATTCAGCTAATTGTCGTTGCAAAGATAGAAAAAATAATCTGAAACAACAATAATTGGCTGAAAATAATTTCTAATTCTTCAAAAAAGCGTCTATAAATCGGTCAATGACAGATTTGTGTGCCTATTTTGAATTATTCAAGACCCTTAATAAAAAAATAATAGACTATTTTTGCAGCACAATTTTAACGGAACCGCAACTTATTTTTTACTAATTTAACTAATAAATTATGCAAAAATCAGCAATCTGTATTAAGAGTTGGCTACCTGCAATTGTCTTTCTGATATTAGGAGGGACTTTCTCTGCATGTAGCGATGATGATGGTTATTCTGCTGTAGATAACCAGGCTCCAACAATTTCCTTGGTTTCTGACCTTGTTCAGACAGAAGCCGGAAGAGCATTTACCATCGAAGGTGTTATCAAGGATGCCGACGGTATTAAGTCTATCAATTTGAAGAATGACGGGATGATGCTCGACAAGACAATCAATCTCCTTGAGATTTACGACAAGCTGCTGACAGAGTACAACCTTAAGTACACTTATCAGCGCGACTACACTAAAGGCTGGACAGATGCCAGTTCGTTTCCCGTTACTATCACTGTAGAGGACGTAGTGGGCAACAAGCAGACTGCTACTGTCACCGTGAGTGCCGACGGCGACTTTACCAACCCTACATTCACCGTGGCTCCTTCGAAGGAGGTGACAGTGCTGGTAGGTGCTCGCCCGAAATTCAAGCTCAACTGCTCTGTATCAGATAATAAGGTACTTAAGAGCATTCGCGTGCAAAGTGCTGAGCTGTCGCTCGACGAGACGATTCAGACCGGCAGCGTGTCAAAGTATGACCTCACAAAGGAGTATATCATGCCTGCTGGACAGACTGGCTCCTATAATATGATTATAACCGTAACCGATGCCCATGACAACAGCAATACGACAGAGTGCACGATCACTGTAAGTGAGATGCCCGATTTCGATAAGATGTATCTTGCCGACGTGGAGACGGCCGCCGAGCTCTCAAGCGACGTGTATGGCGTACCGATGCTGATAGACCATACCGGCGAGTTTGAGTACACTGCCCGTTACTATAATCAGAAGGCTGGAACAAAAGTTCGTTTTATTCCTCAGATGACAGACTTTGAGCCTATCTGCTTTGGACCGGATGCCGAGAACGGCAATGTGTTCGGCAACGACCCTTCTACATCTCAAGGACTGGTGCTCAACGAAGTAAGCTACTATGAGATAAAGTTCAATACCAAGACAGGCGAATACACTGCAAAGACCTATACCCCGCAGCCTGTCACCGTGAAACTCAGCGGCAAGGATTATACCTATCCACTCACTCTTAACGGCACAACCACGATGGACTTTGGTGACGGCAGTGGCGACCAGCCTGCACAGATCTGCCTTGCAGGAAGCAATCTGCCCGACAATGCAGGCAACTGGACCACCAACCAGAATTCCGGTGCCTATATCCTCAGTCAGGATGCCAACAACCCATATCTCCTCTATCGTGAGGGAACATGGGAAGAGGGCAAGCAGATAGAGTTCACCATCTCGCAGACCCACTGGTGGGGCTGGTGGCCTGAGCCTTTCTGGCGCTTTGACGGAAGCGACAATAATGAGAAGAACGTACTCAATGGTGGTGATAACATGAAGAAGATGACTGTTCCTGCAACAGGAAAGTACCGCTTTGAGTTCGACTACCATCTGCTGCGCTCACGTCTCTATCCCGTAAAGTAAATTGATAACTAAAATTTGAAAATAGACAATTATGAAAAGATATATATTGACCATGCTGATTGCTGTTCTGGCACTGGCAGCGAATGCTCAGAACATAACAGTGAGAGGTACAGTGATTTCGTCGGCAGACAATGAGCCGATGATTGGTGCGACGGTGAAAGTGAAGGGCACAGGCACAGGAACAGTGACAGACTTCGACGGAAACTATACAATCAATATTGACAAGAATGCAACTCTCGTTTTCTCAATGATTGGCTACGAGACAATTGAAGAGGCTGTTAACGGACGTACGAACATCAATGTCAAGATGAACGAGACCGCCAATGACCTCAACGAAGTGGTTGTGATCGGTTATGGTGTTGCAAAGAAGGGCGACCTTACAAGTTCTATCTCTGCTATTAAGGGTGAGAAGCTGGAAAAGCTCTCTACGGGTAACGTGATGAATGCCCTTCAGGGTCAGGTAAACGGTGTTCAGGTAACTGGAGCCGGAGGTCCTGGTTCTACTCCCCGTGTCATTATCCGTGGTGTGTCTACCATCAACGGTTCCGACCCTCTTTATGTTGTTGACGGAATGCCTGTTGGCACAAACATCAATTTCCTCAACCAGAACGATATTGAGTCGATGCAGGTTCTGAAGGACGCTTCTGCAAGCGCTATCTATGGTACACGTGCTTCTAATGGTGTGGTTCTTATCACCACCAAGAAGGGAGCAGCAGGCGCTGCTAAGTTCACGGCATCAGCCACAGTAGGTTTCCAGACTCTTTCCAAACCCGATATCGCCGGTGCTGCTGAGTACGAGAAAGTGTACAATGCCCGTTATACCAACGACGGTCAGGTATCACCGTTCAAGGGTGGTAACAGTACCGACTGGTGGGATGAGGTTATCCGCAAGACCGCCCTTCAGCAGAACTATAACTTTGGTTTCTCCGGCGGTAATGACAAGCTGATCTATTCCGCAAACATCGGCTACTATCGTCAGAACTCCCAGTATAAGACAGGCTTCTGGCAGAAGATGACAGCCCGCTTCTCTATGGAGTACAACTTCAACAAGATTGTGAAAGCAGGTATCGACCTTACACCACGTTTCGAGAGCTGGGACAACACTCCAAGCCTGCTGGGTGCTGTCATGGGTATGGACCCGACAACCCCGATTTTCCGTCCTGAAAGTGAGTGGGATGCTAATCCTTACAACCACTATGCACGCTCTAACAACAACCAGGAATGGAACCCAGTAGCCTCTATGAACCGTCTGGACGCCGGTGCCAGTGAGTATGGACTGCTTACTACTCCTTTTATTAGCATTACTCCGATTGACGGACTCACTTTCCGCACGCAGTTTGGCATCAATGCCAGATTCAACATGAGCGATTCATTCACTCCTAATTTCTACATCGATAATCTGGAGCAGGCCTCACGTAACCAGGCTGAGCGCACTTACGCCAATAATGTTGACTGGAACTGGACCAATACACTTACCTACATGAAGACCTTCGATCAGAAGCATAACCTGAACCTTATGGCGGGTTACACCATGGAGCGATTCCAGTACTATAATCTCTATGGCACAAGCTACGAGATCCCTTCTAACGTATCAACCATGCGCTATGTGAGTGCAGGAACAACCGACGATGATGCCAGTGGCTACAACTCATACACAAGTCTGATCTCCTATCTCGGACGTGTGATGTACAACTATGCAGAGAAATACTACCTGACAGCCTCAATCCGTGTCGATGGCTCGTCTAAGTTCTCTTCAGGCAATAAATACGCTACATTCCCAGCCGTCAGTGCAGCATGGCGTATCTCTGGCGAAGAGTTTATGAAAAAGCAGAATGTCGTAGACGATCTGAAGCTGCGTCTCGGATGGGGTAAGGTTGGTAACCAGAACATTGACAACTCTGCCTATCTGAGCTCTATTGGAACAATGCGCTATGTGCTTGGCAATCAGGTGATAGTAGGCTCTCAGGTGAGCGGTATCGGCAATCAGCAGCTGAAGTGGGAGACTGTTGAGGACTTCAATATCGGTATCGACGCAGCCTTCCTTCAGAGCCGCTTGCGCATCACAGCCGACTGGTTCCGCAAGACCAGCCATGACATGCTGATGAAGAAAGACAACCTGCTTCTCTCCGGCTATCCTATGTGGAATGCTCAGATGTGGGAGAATGTAGGTGAGATGCGAGCTACTGGTTGGGAGCTTGGCATCAACTGGCAGGACCGCATGAGCGATTTCACCTATGGAGTAGGAGTAAACCTCTCAAGTGTACGCAACAAGGCTATCATCCTGAATGGCGACTATATCTATACGGGCAGTCATAATGGCGACAATATCATCCGTAATGAGGCTGGCGAGTTTATCTCCCAGTTCTATGGCTATACTGTCGACGGCATTTTCCAGAATGAGACAGAAGTCCGTTCATACACTAACGAATATGGAACCCCGATGCAGCCTAATGCCCAGCCCGGCGATTTCCGCTATAAGGACCTGAACCATGACGGCAAGGTGGACGAGGCTGACAAGAGTTATATCGGCAACCCGTTCCCCAAACTCATGATGGGTATCAACCTGAATGCCGGATATAAGAACTGGGACTTCCTGGCTCAGCTCTACGGAACCTTCGGCAATGACATCTATAATCTGAACAAGGATCGCTATTTCGGCACAGACGGTGTTAATGTAATAGCCGGCACATGGGACAAGGCCTGGCGTGCAGACAATACCGACACAGACGTGCCCCGACTCTCTGTAAATGATGCCAACGGCAATCACAACAAGCCTTCAACATTCTTTGTTGAAAGTGGCAGCTATATGCGCCTGAAGCTGTTGCAGATTGGCTATACCCTGCCAAAGAACGTGCTTGGGCCAAAGGTAAGTGCACGTATCTCTCTGTCGGCACAGAATCTCTTCACTATCACCGGCTACAGCGGTATGGACCCGGAAACAGCTGCTACCGGAGGCGTAACCGAGGCAGGTATCGACTGGACAGGCTATCCTAACCCCCGCACTTTCCTGGTGGGCATAAATCTCAACTTCTAATCAAACAAAAAGGAATACAGATATGAAAAAAATAATATTTGGCTTGACATTGGCCGCAGGACTCACACTGACCAGCTGTTCAGACTTCCTCGACGAACCAATCTTGGGACAGCAGGACATGAGTAATTACTTCGCAACCGAAGAAGAGTGCGCTAACCAGGTTATAGGGTGCTATGCCTATCTGGCTTGCGATGACTGGTGGCAGATATATAAACACTACGGACTTGTAGACATGTGTACTGACGATGAGTGGATGGGCAACACCACTCAGGAGCCAGGCGACTATCTGCCCCTTTCCCACTATACAGGCAATACCATCGAAGGCGGTAATGCCGTTCAGAATTTCTATCAGTATCGCTGGAAGGGTATATTCCAGTGCAATATCGCAATCCAGAAGATTCCTGAACTGACATTCAACGATGATGCTTACAAGAACCGCCTTATCGCTGAGGCTAAATTCCTTCGTGCCTTTATGTACTTCGACCTTGTGCGTAACTTTGGCGGTATGCCTATCATGGAAGGTCTGGCCATGCCTAATGAGCTTCAGGGCATAGAGCGTGCCTCTACGGCAGAGACATACACCTTCATTGAGAACGACCTTAAGGATGCCATCGCTGCACTCCCACTGCGCTCGCAGTATGCTGCTGCCGACATGGGGCGTGCTACCAAGGGAGCTGCTCAGGGATTGCTGGGTAAGGTATATCTCTATCAGGAGAAGTACAATGAGGCAAAGGCTCAGCTGGATGCCGTGATAGCCAGCAATGAGTATGAGCTGCTCGACGACTTCGCCAAGGTGTGGAGCATGGACTACAACAACAGCAAGGAGGGACTCTTTGAGTTCCAGACCAACGAAGACAGCCGTTATGGTGTAGGTGAGCGTTTCTCTGTAGTAACAGGTTCGCGTGATGACTCTGGATGGTCTTGGGGCGGTCCTACAAGTAATCTTGAAAAGGCATTCCTGGATGCCGGTGACGACATCCGTCTGAAGTATACCATCATGCGTCATGGTCAGACAGAAGTGCCTGGCGATCCTACATGGAGTGAGGACAATCCGTATGTTATCTCTCCAAGCAAGCATAAGAGCGCACGTGCCAACATGAAGCTCTACATACCTGTAGACCGTCGTCCTTCGCCATACGATGCAGCGCACATTCCTTTGAACTATCGTGTGCTTCGCTATGCCGATGTGCTGCTGATGAAGGCCGAGGTGGAGAATGCCCTCGGTAATGACAGTGAGGCACAGAAAGCCCTTAATCAGGTGCGCGACCGCGTGAATCTCGACCCTGTTACCTCTACTGGTAAGAACCTGCGTGACGCTATCCGTCTGGAGCGTCGCCTGGAGCTGGCATTAGAAGGCAACCGCCTGTTCGACCTGCGTCGCTGGAAGGACGATAACGGCAAGCCTGCCATCTGTAATGTGATGGGCGCAAATGGAACATTCGTACGCTACAACACTGTTGAGAGCACTGACGAATGGGAGCTGAGCAACCAGAACGAGGCTTCGAACAAGGGCTATAACTTTGATGAGACTCGCGACCTGCTCTTCCCGATTCCCAACTCCGAAATTACCATGTCGAATGGTAGTATTAAGCAGAATCCTGGTTATAATTGATTAGTTCGAATAGATGATGAAGATGAGACGCCCCCTGGTATTTCTTGTTTTGGCAATGATGGGTATCATTGCAAGTGCACAAACAACGCTTCTTGCCGATTTCGAAGACGGCACTGCTGGCAAGTTGAAAATCAACAAGGACTATCAGGGGAGTCTCTTCTCTGTTAAGCCCAGAGTGATGGACAACCCTAGCAAGACAGGGCTTAACACTTCTGATAAGTGTGTTGGAGCTGTCAATGTGGCTGACGCAGACTGGTGGAAGAACTTCCTGATTCTCGACTTGCAGCAGCCGGTGACTATCGATGACAATAATCGTATTCTCACCATGCTTGCCTATCGCTCTATCCAGCCTAAGGAAATGCGCATAGGATTCAATACTCATGAAGACAGTGGACAGCTTTTCTATGGCAAGATGTCGCAAGATGCCACATGGGAGCGCATCAGCATTGATATGTCAGGCTTTGTCGGCAAGACCCTCAGCACCTTGTATATTGTCTTGAGCTGTAACTGGAGCGACCCCCGCAGCGGTTGGGGCGAAGCCACCTATTGCTTCGATGATATCTCTCTTGGTGCCGGCGAGGCTCTTCCTCCTGCAGAGGTGAAGATAGATGTAGCTACC
>AUXO018251602.1_pt1 | contig 13457 bp, 13 predicted proteins | sample 768731 | NCBI WGS metagenome assembly AUXO01 (sample SAMN02715735, study PRJNA202380) | gut metagenome | biome: sheep rumen | host: Ovis aries | place: New Zealand: Palmerston North
TATTAGTTTATTAACAAAAAAGGAATTAAAAGAGATTAACGAAACTAATTTATATGAATTATATAAGAAAATATCTAAAATAAAATCGTATACTATATTAGTTGGAAGAAATGTTTCAAATATTAAAACATATCCTATAAAAACTAATTTATATTTACATGCATATAAATATCCTTTATTTAATTCTGGAACAGTTATAAAAAAATATGATTCAAGTCAAAGCTATTTAAGAATCTATTATGATATTCCTATCTATTCAGGTACAAAAGATATTGCATCAATGTCTATTTATTCTCATATACTAGGTGAAGGTGCATATTCAAAGTTATTTAGCGTAGTAAGAGAAAAATATGGCCTATGTTATAACATAGATTGTGATACGGATTTTTCATGTGGAATATTTTATATATCATCAACTATTAAAAAATGTGATTTAAATAAAACACTAAGAGCAATAGATGAAGCGATTGATAATTCTTTAACCGATATTAATCTAGATGAAATTAAAGATTATTTTATTAAGACAATAAAACAAGGATATGATTATATAAAAAATTATTCTACAACTGCATTTTATAATGATAATTTTAAAGATGTAATACAGGATGATACATATATCAATTATATTAGAAATGTTAGTATAGATGATTTATATAAATGTAAGAACTATCTAAAAAAGAAAAAGTTAATATATCTTTATGGAGGTGATTTAGATGAATGAAATTGATATAACACTTAATAAAGGTTTAAAATTAAAATTCATTAAATCTCCATTTATGAAATACTATATAGGCATTGGTACTAAATTCGGTGGTGCATACACTAAATATAATGATAATGGCATAACAAAAGATATAAAACCTGGTATTGCACACTTCTTAGAACACATGCTATTTAAAATGGAAGATGGTATAGACCAAACATATGAATTTGATAAGCTTAATGTTTGCGCTAATGCATATACATCTAAAGAAGAAACAATTTATTATGTATCCGGATTAAATCATTTCTTTGAATCTTTAGAATTATTAATAAAAATGTATTTTACACCAGTATTTTTAGATGATGTTATTGCTAATGAAAGAAAAATAATAATAGAAGAATATAGAAATGATATGGATGATATAGAAAAAAAGATATATGATGAGGAAGTAGAAGCACTATTTCCAAATGATTCATATAAAACTAATATATTAGGTAATATAGATTCCATAAATCAAATAACAAAAGAAGATTTATATGAAATATATAATAGCTTTTATACAATAGATAATACTTATTTAGTAATTGTTTCTAATTATGATTTAGAAGAAATTAAAACTAAAATAAATTTTTTATTAGATAACCTTAATGTAATATCTAATAAAAAAAATATTATTACATATCAAAGTAATGATATTTTAACTAATTTAGAAATTAAAAATGATTACTACACTAATTTATTAGTATTCCAATTTAAATCATTTGAATATAATTATTCTGATCCATTAGTTTTAGAAAAACTAGCTATAATATTAAATCAATTATTCTCTTTAGATGATGGGCTATTAAAAACACTATTAGATAATAATATGTTAGTAGATGATGATTATGATTATAATATGTTTTCAGCATCAAATATGATTGCTTTGAAGATAGAATTAAGACCATATGATACTAAAAAGGTAAAAGAATTATTATTGGATTATATTTCTAAACTTGATTTTAAAAAAATAAAGAACAAGTATATAAATGAAGAAAAAAGAAAAGTATTATCTACAATCTATAAAACATTAGATGACCCTAAAAACTTAGGTGATAAGGTTTTAAGTTTATGGCTTGAAGGACATAGTTATTTATCATTAGTCAATAGAGTTAATGAATTAAATAGAGATTCATTAAAAGATTTAGTAGAATTAATAAAGACTACACCTTATTCAATTCTTGAAAAAAATATAAAATAAGTTATTATTCATAATTTTTTCTAAATTATTAATGAAATCATTAAATTAAAATTAAAAAAGATAGGATTAAATATTTATTTTTCTAAATATCTGTTTTTTTCATATTTTTTATTCTATTTTAGAAAGTTTTTTATAATATATACGTTTGATAAAATATCTCTGCAAAGGAGGTATAAATTATTAATGTACAATTATTTCTTATTAATAGGAATCATTACTTCAGATGTTGAAGTAACCGAGCTTTCTGATGGAAAAAAGGTTGTTAATATCAATTTATCTATCGCTAGAGATTTTAAAAACTCTAATGGTGAATATGAATATGACAACATAAGAGTATCTATTTGGGATTTCTTAGCTGATGTTGCGGTTGAGAATCTTAAAAAGGGAGTTAAGGTTGGACTTAAAGGAAGAATTTCACCTAAAACAGAAGTACTTGAAGGTGGAATTAAAACAAGAGTAAATAATTTATTTGCCGATAGAATTATTTTCTTTGAACAAAGCCAAACTGATTCTATAAGAAACGAAATCAAATAACAAGAAAGGCATTTGCCTAAGTATCTTTAAGGAATGTATTCACATTCCTTTTTTCTCTTTATTTTTAGGTATGGTTGTTATATAATTAGAATGGTGATTAATATGAAACAATACTTAGATTTATGCAAAAAAATTTTAAATGAAGGGCATTATAAAGATGATAGAACTGGAACTGGAACTTATTCTATATTTGGTTACCAAGCTAGATATAATTTAAGCGATGGTTTTCCTCTACTTACAACTAAAAAAGTATTCTTAAGAGGAATCATTCATGAATTATTATGGTTCATATCTGGTTCTACAAATATTAAATATTTAGTAGATAATAATGTTCATATTTGGGATGATTGGGCATATAAGGCATATAAGAATTCAAATGAATTTGAAGGAGAAGATATGAAGCAGTTTGCAGAAAGAATTAAAGGTCTTGATGCAAATGATCCATTTGTTAAAAAATGGGGTGAGCTTGGTCCTGTATATGGTAGACAATGGAGAAACTTCAATGAAGAAGGTGTTGATCAGCTTGCAATATTAATTGATCAAATTAAGAATAACCCTAATTCAAGAAGATTGATTATTTCAGCATGGAACCCTTGTGAGGTTGACCAAATGGCATTACCTCCTTGTCATTCATTTATGCAATTTTATGTAATAGATGGTAAGCTTTCTTGTCAGCTATATCAAAGATCTGCAGATGTATTCTTAGGTGTACCTTTTAATATTGCGTCATATTCTTTATTTACAATGATGATTGCACAGGTATGTGGTCTTGAAGCAGGTGAATTTATTCATACAATGGGAGATGCTCATATTTATTCTAACCATGTAGAACAAATTAAACTACAACTTACAAGAGAACCTAAGAAATTACCTACTATGAGAATTAATCCTAATGTTAAATCAATTTTTGATTTCAAAATTGATGATTTCACATTAGAAAATTATGATCCATATCCAGCAATTAAAGGAGAAGTGGCAGTATAATGATAAAAATGATTTGGGCAATGGATGAAGATAACCTTGTAGGAAAAGGTGATAAGCTTCCATGGCATATTAAAGAAGATTTAATTTATTATAAGTCTAAGACACAAGGTCAAACTGTATTAATGGGTGATACTACATATTATTCATTAAGAGGATATTATAAAGATAAGCCTTTACCTTATGGTAAGATTTATGTTGCAACAATAGATAAAAGCTTAAAAATCGAAGGAATAGATAATGTAGAAATGGTCTATGACCTTATTGATTTTTTAAAAAATGTAAAAGAAGATATTTTCGTTGTTGGTGGTGCAACAATTTATAAAATATCACTTCCATACGCAGACCAATTATATATTTCATTTGTAAAGGGTCATCATGATGGAGATAGATATTTCCCAACAATTGATTATTCTAAATATAATTTAATATTTGAAAATGTTACAGAACAGGTTAGATATACTGTATTCGAAAGGATAAAATAAAATGTTTATATTTTTAGAATGGATTATTTTAAGTGGTCTATATTCTTTCTTATTAGGTTATTTTGTACCATTATCTAAGTGGTTTTTATTCTTATGGATTCCACTAAGCCTAATATTAGCACTACTTACAATAATTGTATTATTATTAATATTCTTATTATTATGTGATCCAAAGCATCCTGAAGGTAAGATTAGACATTTCTTCGCAAGAAATGTTATTTCAATCGCAATTCATATCCAAAATATCAAAATTACTATTGAAGGAAAAGAAAACATTCCAAATGGTACATTTGCAGGATTTGCAAACCATAAGTCAATGATGGATCCATTATTTTGCTATTACACAATTGGAAAACCAAATTGCTTAATTGGTAAAAGAGAATTATTTAAAATGAAAATTATGAAGCTATTTGTACGTGTTTATAAAGCAATACCTATGAATAGAGAAGATAATCGTGAAGCTTTAAAAAGCTTAAAGGTAGGAATTGATTGTGTTAAATCAGGATATCCTATTACTGTATTCCCAGAAGGTGGAATTCGTTCAAGAGAATCAGATTTAATGGTTGATTTAAAGCCAGGTGCATATAAGCTTGCTGTTAAAGCAGAAGCACCAATATTACCTATATCAATTATTGGTAATAGTAAGGTACATGAAAAGAAATTCTTCCAAAGAAAGAATATTAAAGTTATATTCCATAAACCAATAACATATGAAGAATATAAAGATATGAATACAACTCAAATTGGTGAAATGGTATTTGAAATTATTAATAATGGAATTATAAATGAACAAAACAAGAAAAATACTAATAATTAGTTTATTATTAATATTAGGCTTTATATTACTTGTAGTAGGATCTATTTTATTAATAATATCTGTATTATATAAAAAAGAAGATATGGTTATATTTTCTTTAATATCAGTTATTATAGGAATTATAATTTATGTAATCTTAATGATATATGGTTTAATCATTTACTTTAAAAGAAGGTGATTTTTATGGATGAAAAAATTAAATTAATAATAACAATATCAGTAATTTGTTTACTATTATTAATTTTTTTCATTATTATAATAAAAATCATTACTGCTGCAAAAGATAATAGAATGTACAAAAATATTACAAATCTATTAAATGATATTGCAAAGAAATTAAAGCTAGATTTAGAATTCGAAAACGAAAAAATAAAAGAAGAAAATGCTAAAAAAGAAGAACCTAAGAAAAAGAAAAAAGGTAAGGTTCCAACTTTATTTGATGAATTAGATATAAATGTTGATTTAGAAGTTGAAGAAGAGGTAAAAAAATTACCTGATAATGTATTTAGCGTTGAAAGAATTTCTAAAAAGAATAACGCAAGTGAATTATATGATTTTAAAATGATATTGCCTAATAAAATATTATTCATAAAAATAATACCTAATTTTTCAAATGCTGAAATATGTATGAATAATGCTGTAAAATGGCAAATTAGAAAATCATTTAATGATAATTCTAATCATTTTATTGATGTAGATGAATTTGTAAGATTCGATCCTCAAAAAGAAATTGATTATATTAAAACATCTAAAGTAGCAATTATATATCCTAATGCTAATACAATATTAAGATATGTAAATGAATGTGAAATGAAGTTCGTAACACCAAAGAATAATTTAAACGGATTGTTTGTTATGACCTATAATGACTTACTTGAAAATTATAAAAATATAAAATGTGAAGGAAAGAAAATATAGGGTGACCTATATTTTTCTTTAAATGGTAATAAATATGTATGATTTTTTAACATTAGAATTTAATAAAATCATTAATAAGTTAGTTAATTATGCAATATGTGATTTTTCTAAGAATGAAATATTAAAATATGAAAATCTAGATTATTCTTATTCTAATATTTTAAAAATGCAAAATGAAGTATCTGAGGCATATGATTCAATAATTAAGCTTGATAGTGCACCTATTTATGATTTAAGTGGTATTGATGAAATATTAATGAAAGCATCAAAGGGTGCAATATTATCAGCTAAAGAATTATTATTAGTAAATGAATTAATAAAGAATTCAATTGAATTAAAAAGATTCTTAAAACAAATATCTAATTTATTAGATACTAAATTCCAACGTCCTTATTATGATGCATTTATAGATGAAGCAACATTAAAATCATCTATCGAGCTTGCAATATCATTAGACGGTGAAATATTAGATAATGCTTCAAGAGAATTATTTGTATGTAGAAGGAGTAAGAAAAGCTTAGAAGCTAGATTACGTACTAAATTAACTGAATTAATTCAAACAAGATCTAAAATGCTTACTGAACCTATTATTGTACAAAGAGATTTTAGAATGTGTCTTCCTGTTAAGGTTGAATATAAAAATACTTTTAAAGGAATTATTCATGATATTTCTTCATCATCAACGACTGTATATATTGAACCTGAAGAAATAATTCCAACACAAAATCAAATTGATCAATATCAGGCTCAAGAAAAGAAAGAAATAGAAATAATATTGAAGAATTTAACTTTACTTGTATCAGCACAATCTGATGAATTAATGAATATGGTTTCATCAATTAAGTCATTAGATATTATTTATGCAAAAGCTAAAATGGGTAAAGATTTAGGTTATTCTTTAGCAAAAGTTATAGATGATAAGAAATTTAATTTAAAAAATGCATTACATCCATTAATTGATAAAGCTAAATGTGTACCTTTAAATATAAATTTAGGACATAAACAAAAATGTATTATAATTACAGGTCCTAATACAGGTGGTAAAACTGTATCATTAAAAACTACAGGCTTATTACATTTGATGGCATATAATGGTTTAATGGTTCCGCTATCACAAGATTCAGAATTTGGATATTTTAAAAACATTATGGCAGATATTGGGGATGAACAATCAATTGAACAATCATTATCCACATTCTCAAGTCATATGACTAAAATATCTAAAATTATTAATGAATCTGATGATAGATCATTAATTTTATTAGATGAATTAGGTTCAGGTACTGACCCTAAAGAAGGTTCAAGTCTTGCAATATCTATAATTAATTATTTAAAAAATAAGAATTCACTTGTAATTGCGACAACACATTATAGTGATTTAAAGAGTTATGCATATGAAAATGAAGATATTATTAACGCATCAGTAGAATTTAATACTGATACATTAATGCCAACATATAAGCTATTAATGGGTATTCCTGGTAAATCTAATGCTCTAGATATAGCAAAAAGAATTGGAATTAATGATGAAATTGTATCTTCTGCAAGAGAATATTTAAATAATAATAAAGGCTCAAATGAAGTATTAATTGGTAATATTGAAGAAGAGATGAATAATCTTAGATTAAAAGAAGAGTCTTTAGAAAAAGAAATTGAAAAATATAACAAAGAAAATTATAAGTTAAAGCAAGAAAAGATAGAATTAGTTAAAAAGACAGATAAAATTTTAGCTGATGCAAGACGCGATGCACAAAAGATTTTAGATGATGCAAAAGATGAAGCAAATAAACTAATTCAAGAAATAAAGAATATGAGTGAGGAAAACTTTAAAGAGCATGAGTTAATTAACTTAAAGACAAAAGCTAATTCATTACATATTGAAGAAAAAGAAGAAGACATATTCTTAGATGAATTAAATGTAGGAGACTTTGTATATATTAAGCCATATGAAAAATATGGTACAATATCTCAAATTAAAAAAGATAAATACTATGTTAAAATGGGTAATTTCTTAATGGATTTTAAGAAAAGTGATTTACAATTATCTGCAAAGCCAGTAGAAAAACCAAAGAAAAAGGAAAGATTATCCGGTTATAATAGTGCATCTCATGCAACATTATCTTTAGATTTGAGAGGAAAAAGATATGAAGATGTTAAATATTTAATGGATCAATATTTAGATCAAGCTGTACTTGGTAATCTTGAAGAGGTATCAATTATTCATGGATTTGGTACTGGTACTATAAGAAAAGCTGTGTGGGAATATTTAAAGAAATGCCCTTATGCTAAATCATGGAGATATGGTGGAGAAGGTGAAGGCTTAAACGGTGTTACTGTTGTAAAGCTAAAATAATGAAGAAAGCATCAATTATATTATTTAATATCAAAAATATTAATAAAGATTTAATTAAGGATACATTTATTGTAGGTTGTGATAGAGGTGCCTTAAATTGTGCATCTAATGATATTTTTATGGATTTAGCAGTTGGTGATTTTGATTCTGTTGATGAAGTTGAATTTGAACTTATAAAAAAATATTCTAAAAAGATAATTAAATTAAATCCAATAAAAGATTCAACTGATACTCAGTACGCAATAGATTATTTAAAAGATTATGATGAAATTACTATTTATGGTGGTATAAAAGGTAAAAGAATAGAGCATTTTTATGCTAATATGATAGACTTATATAATAATAAAAAATTAAGAATGATGGATGATAATTCACTTATTATAACAAGTGAGGATTCATTTAATCCTTTAACAAATTATAAATTTATATCAATTTTTAGTTTATCAAATGATACAATAATATCACTTAAGGGATTTAAATATGAATTAGATGATTATAATTTATTAATGAATAATCCATTAGGTATTTCTAATGAAGTATCTAATAATCCTTTAATTTCAATAAAAAAAGGTAGGATATTAGTAATATATTCTAATGATGACAAGAGGTAATATGGACGGTTTTTTACTTTTAGATAAAGATAAGAAAATGACTTCATTTTCTTTATGTAATAAAATTAAATATAAATTTGGAATATCTAAAAGTGGACATTCTGGTACATTAGATCCTAACGCAACAGGATTAATGATTGTTGCCTTAGATAAAGCAACAAAGCTTTTAAAGCTTTTAAATTATGATACTAAGGAATATATTACAGAGATAGTTTTTGGCCTAGATTCAATAAGCTATGATATTGATTCTATGATAACAAATGATATTAAAATGTCTTTTAGTTTAGATGAATTAAAAGAAAAAATGGAAATTTTAAAATCAAAGGATAAGCAATTACCTCCTATGATATCAGCAATTAAAGTCAATGGACGTAAACTTATGAAGTATGATAAAGATGAGGTCACATTAAAAGAACGTGACGTTAAAATCTTAGATTATGAGCTTATAGATTTTATTCCTGATGATACACATCCTAAAGCAATTATAAGACTTAAGGTTTCAAAAGGCTTTTATATTAGAAGCTATGCACATGATTTAGGTATATTACTTGGTGGTTGTGCAATAGTGAAAGAATTAAGAAGAATTTCAATTGAAAATTTATCAATTGATAATGCTAAAAAACTAGATGATGTTAGTTTAAATGATATTATACCTATTCAAAAGTTTTTTAATTTTAATGTATTAGAAGTAGATAAATATAGAGCACATCTTGCACAAAATGGTGTTACTTTTGATAAAAGACAAACTACTATGAAAGGTTGTTTTTTAGTAAAATGTGAAGGAAAAGATATTGCAATTTACGAAGAAACGGAAGAAAATATATATAAGCCATTATTAATATTTTAAGAGGCATCTATGAAAACAATATTCATTAAAAATATGGATTTCCATAAATTACCAGAAGAGGTTTGCGCAGCAATAGGTAATTTTGATGGAGTTCATCTAGGACATCAAAAATTAATAGAGGAATGTAAAAGACATAATTATAAGTCTGCAGTACTAACTTTTAATCCTCATCCAAGTGTATTCATAAAAAAAATACCTAATTATCCAGTTATTACACCAATTGATAAAAAAGCTGAAATAATTGAATCTATGGGTGTTGATTATCTTATTGTAATTGAATTTAATGATAAAATTATGAATATGCCAAAAGAAGAATTTATGGCTAATATGAAAAAGATGGGCATTAAGAGCTGTGTTTGTGGATATGATTTTACATTTGGTATTTATGCTGAGGGTAATATTAAGGATTTAGATGAAAATTTTGAATTCTATGAAATCAAAAAATATATTTATCAAAATGTAAGAGTATCAACAACATATATAAGAGAGCTTTTATCAATTGGTAATGTAAGTGAAGCTGAAAAGATGCTTGGAAGACCTTATTCAATAAGAGGAAAGGTTGTACCTGGTAATCAAAATGGTAGAAAGCTTGGATACCCTACTGCAAATATTGAATATAAAAATTATTTCTTACCTGAAACTGGAGTTTATTATGTAGAGGTTTTATATAACAATAAAAAATATGGTGGTATGTGTAACATTGGCCATAATCCTACAGTTAAATTCCAAGACATCTTAAGACTTGAGGTAAATATATTCTCATTAGATGAAGATTTATATGGTAAGAATATAGAAATATTTTTTAAACAAAGAATAAGAGGAGAGATTAAATTCCAATCTCTTGATGAATTAAAAAGACAGTTATCAACAGATAAGGTTCTATGTATTTCTTATTCTTTAACAAATGAATAAAAATATACTTGCAATATTAAAAACTTTATTGTAAAATATCAACGTGCGTTTGCAAAGTCTATAGTTTCCTCAACTTAGGCATTGTTATACGTGAATTTAGATTTTATAGGAGGAACTTAATTATGTTAACAAAAGAAGAAAAGGCACAAATCGTTAAGGATTTCGGTAAGAATGCAAATGACACTGGTTCTACATCAGTTCAAATCGCAATCTTAACAAAGGAAATCGAAAACTTAAACAAGCACTTCGAAGTAAACATTCATGATTTCCAAGGTAAGCGTGGTCTTATGTCTAAGATTGGTCAAAGAAAGGCTTTACTTTCTTATTTAAAGAAGATTAACCTTAAGGAATATGAAGAAACAATTAAGAAGTTAGGATTAAGAAGATAATTAATTAATGGATAACCTATATTGTGGTTATCCATTTTTTATTAATAAATAATTTATTTATTATGGAAAATCTCAATATTTGTGCTATAATAAATCGTGAGATTAAAAAAAGGAGACAAAATAGTAATGAGTGAAGTAAAGCACTTTGAATACAATTGGGCAGGACGTCCTCTTGTAGTAGAAATTGGCGAAGTAGCTAAGCAGGCTAACGGTGCTTGTATTGTTAAGTATGGTGATACTACAGTATTATCAGCAGCAGTATCAAACAACGTTGCATCTGATGCAGACTTCTTCCCACTAATGGTATTATATCAAGAAAAGTTATATGCAGCAGGAAAGATTCCTGGAAATTATTTAAGAAGAGAAGGAAAGGCATCAACACATGAAACATTAGTTTCACGTTTAATTGACCGTCCTATTCGTCCATTATTTGCAGATGGATTTAATAATGAAGTACAAATCATTAATACAGTTTTATCATATGATCCAGATTGCTCACCAGCAATGGCAGCATTACTTGGTTCATCAATTGCATTAATGATATCTGATATTCCTTTTGAAGGACCTATCGCAGGTGTTGAAGTTGCAAAGGTTAATGGTGAATTATTAATTAACCCAACTCCAGAACAAGTTAAAGATACTACAATTTCATTAACAGTTGCAGGTACTCATAAGGCAATTAACATGGTTGAAGCTGGTGCTAAGTTCGTTTCAGAAGATGAAATGTGGGAAGCATTAAAGTTCGGTCATGCTGAAATTCAAAAGTTAACAGAATTCCAAAATGAAATCGTTAAGGAATGTGGTAAGGAAAAATATGTTCCTACATTATTCCAAGTTGATAAGGATATTGAAAAGGCAGTTAAGGACTTTGCAGAAGAAAAGCTTATTAAAGCAATTAGAGTTGAAGATAAGCTTGAAAGATATAAGGCAATTGATGAAGTTAATGCTGAAACAATTGCAAAATTCTCAGAAAAAGTATTCATCAAGGATTTAGGTGATATTAAAGTTGAGGATACTGAAGCTAAGGCTTTATATTTAAGAAATGTTCAATATACATTAGATGAAATCTTACACGGCGAAGTAAGAAGAATGATTGCTGTTGATAAGATTAGACCAGATGGTAGAAAGGTTGATGAAATTAGACCTTTATCATCAAGAATAGATGTTTTACCTAGAGTTCATGGTTCTGCATTATTTACACGTGGACAAACTCAATCTTTAGGTACTACAACACTTGCTCCTATGAATGATGCACAAACTATTGATGGATTAGATGAAGATGCAACTAAACGTTTTATGCTTCAATATAATTTCCCTCAATATTCAGTTGGTGAAACTGGTAGATATGGTGCACCAGGAAGAAGAGAAATCGGACATGGTAATTTAGCAGAAAGAGCTATTTCATATGTAATTCCTTCTGTTGAAGAATTCCCATATACAATTCGTGTTACATCAGATATTTTAGAATCTAATGGTTCATCATCACAAGCATCTATTTGTGCAGGTACATTATCATTAATGGCTGCAGGTGTTCCTCTAAAGGCTCCTGTTGCTGGTATCGCAATGGGCTTAATCATGACTGATGAAAAGCACTATACAATATTAACTGATATCCAAGGTATGGAAGATCACTTAGGAGATATGGACTTTAAGGTTGCAGGTACTAAGGATGGTATCACAGCATTACAAATGGATATTAAGGTAAGAGGTATTTCTTATCAAATCTTAAAGGAAGCTTTAGATCAAGCTAAGAAGGGTAGATTAGAAATCTTAGACCATATGGCTCAAACTATTGCTAAACCTAGACCTCAAGTTTCTGAATATGCTCCAAAGGTTGTTACATCAGAAATTAATCCAGATAAGATTAAGGATGTAATTGGTTCTGGTGGAAAGACAATTAATGAAACAATTGCAAAATTCGACAATGCTCAAATTGATATTGAACAGGATGGTAGAATTTATGTAATGCATTCTAATTACGAAACTGCAAAGGCTTGTCTTGACTATATTGTAAATTCAGTAAAAGAAGCACAAGTTGGTGAAATCTATACTGGTAAGGTTACAAGAATCGAGAAGTATGGTTGCTTCGTTGAATTATGGCCTGGATGTGAAGGATTATGCCACATTTCTAAGTTAGCTCAAGAAAGAGTAGAAAAGTGTGAAGATGTAGTTTCATTAAATGATGAAATCATCGTTAAGTGCATTAATATTAATGAAAAGGGTCAAATTGACTTATCTAGAAAAGATGCATTATTAGATGCACAAAAGAAAAACTAATTGTTTTTTCTAAAATAAATTATAAAATATAAATACAGCCGGGTAATCGAGCGGGTAACCGTTAGGAAAGTCCATGCTAGCATATTCTGTGATGAATATAGTGTTTGCGCAGATCTAATAAATAAGGTCTGGCACCAGTAATGGTGACGGCGGAAGAAACCTAAGTCTTATGATATGGTGTATTCCATAAAGTGCCACAGAGACGATACTAAAAGAAATTTTAGAATGAAACGTTGGTAAACCCCACAAGCTAGAAATCCAAATTTGGTAGGAGAACCTTAAAGTGCGAAACGAAGCAACGATGAGGAAGAGAAATCTTAGATAAATGATTACCACCCGAAAGGGTACAAAACATGGCTTATAAGCTGTATATAATTAAGAAAAGAGAGA
>AUXO015175214.1_pt1 | contig 13455 bp, 25 predicted proteins | sample 768731 | NCBI WGS metagenome assembly AUXO01 (sample SAMN02715735, study PRJNA202380) | gut metagenome | biome: sheep rumen | host: Ovis aries | place: New Zealand: Palmerston North
GTAACAATACAACCTTTGGTATTAAACGGACATTGTTTGCATCTATCTTCATTTCCATAAGTCTTGCAAGTATCAACTATCTTCAATGCCATTATAAGAGCTTTTTCTTTGGTCATTCCTTATCCTCTGCCTCCTTCTTCAACCAATCAGCGAGACCATTATGACCCTCGTGACAATATTCCTCTCCCGGACAATGCTCACATTTGCCGTCATACATCTCGCAAATCTCGAAAGCGAGGTCATCATCGTTCATCGCCCTCAGCTTTTCTCCGTTCGTCATCGGTTCTCTCCTTTCATCTTTCTTCTGAGACTCACTCCCGTTCCTCTGGATGTATAGTTGAGCCTCGCAATCTCTCGCGCCTCGGCTATCTTCTGCGCTCGTTCCCGAACCTTTGCCATGACCTCGATATATTTCTGACAATGATCGTGACACGCGGGATAACGCTCGGTGCAATTTTTACATGGAGCTTCAAAACCATTCATCATCATTTCTACTATCCTCCACCAACACAATCCAAATCAGCTCTATTAAACCAACGAACCCCATAAATACCAGAGCCATAAAAATCACCCCAAGATATACCTCAACCATTTTCCGCTTTCCTCCGATAATACCTGTCAAGAGATTCCCTTTTGAGCCGTTCTCGGTTCTCAGCGTAAAACCTCCGCCGCTTCTTGAGAATTTCAGCCCTCGTCATCTTGTGCCGTCTGGATAACATCGCGGAGCGTTCTTCCTTCGTTAATGGAATGATGGTATCGTTGACCTCGATGGTCTTGTCATAATCCCCGATGTATACGGCCTTATATTTCCCGGGCCATTTATCCGCTTTCATGCATCGCCAGAGGTTCGATTTGTGAATCCCGAGATAATCCGCCGCGGCCTGTGCTCCCTTGATGTCACAAACCACGGGGAGCTCGTAAATGTCATTCGTGACGATGTTATACATTTTTATCGTTGGCATCTCTGCTCCCCCTTTCGTATGGATCGCGCCATTCGTGCCACTTGCCTTTTTCGTCCTTGTGTACCGCTCCGCTTAAACCTAGTCTTTCAACCTCCATCAAGTCCTTTGATTTTCGAATATCCATGTTTACATCATCGAACTTATTTCCGCAAAAACGGCAGATATTTCTCGGCGGCCTGTCTGGCTCTGGATTGTCACAACGGCAATATGGACAAATAGTCTTATAACAAGTCAATGATTGCGAATAGATCAACGGCTTGATTTTCGTAACATAGCAACCATCAATAAAAGAATCTAATGTCATTTGACCGTCCATCCTAAAACCTCCCTATTGGACAATTCTGGCAGACCTCACTTTCCGACAACTCACCGTCTTCCTCTTTCCAGAGGTGAGGCCATTTACAATAATTATTGCAAAAGTCCTCCGCGATGGCCTCGATCTGTTGTGTTATGGTCTTATTTTCCTTTTCCTTTTCCATCTTTTCGCTCCTTATAATCCGACAACGCTCCAAGGATCATTCGAACGAGTCTGTCAATGTTCTCGCCGTGTACCTTGTACTTTTCCCGGAGCTCCGCCATCTCATCAATGAACTTTTCCCATAAAGCATCATCAAGCGGCGTATATAAATACTTTTCTTGTAATAAATAAGTTTCTTTATAAATATTTTTTATTAGTTCTTTATCTGACATAGTTTCCGAGCCCCTTTCGACCTTGTGACAGTAAACCCTAGTTTGTGACATTGTGTGACATCTGCTCTGTCACGGCAAAAAACCTTATTCTATAAGGCTTCGCGACCCCTAAAAATGGTCTGTGACAGTGTGACAGTAATTTTTGACCTCTATACGCGCGAGGAAAAAAATATATAACTTTTTACCTTTTTTTTCTGAATATAGAACCCTACTATTTTTACTGTCACAAGTGTCACAGTGTCACAAAATATAACCGTAGGTTTTAATTAAAAGGCAGAGATTCTAAAAGTTTGTCATCAACTTTCATAAATCCCTCGTCATCGGTCAGCTCATCGGGCATTTTTAAGTGAATACAACGCGGAGAACCGAAGTCAAATCGACACGTTTTTGTCGGAAATCCCTTCGCGTCAGATTTTACCAAATTTTTATTTTGAGCCCATTGGAGAAATAATTTTCTAGAGAAGTTTCCACGCTCTGCTATCCGATCAAAGATGTTCGAGATGATAATCACATAGCCGTCATCGAACTTCCCCCAACACTCTCCTCGATATTTGTTGTCAGCATCTGGAATAAATCTGCCGTTGTTGACCGCCACCTCTGATATTATGAACTCATAGGCCCTCTCGTTCTCGTTGACATCTCCCTTGTTCTTGAGTGTTGCAACGCATCTCTCGAGGTCTAAATACTTCCCGTCCTTGAAAATCTCCTCCGTGGCGATCTTGTCAGCGGTCAGCAGAACCGACAGAGGGATCGATTGCTTTTCCTCTTTTTCTTCGCCTCGCTCCGCCGCCTTTTCGTTGATTTGTCGGAGGAAATCTTCCTGCATGGCCTTTATGTCATCGACCTTCATGTTCTGGATGATATTGACCCATTCCCGCCCGGCGTAACCGTAATTTTTTCCGATAATAGAAACAACTTTGTTGCCGTTCGGAAAGATATAGCCGTCATCCATCTCGAAATCTAGTATTCTGTTAATGGCTCCGCCTTTCATTTGTTCGTTGGTGAGTGGCCTCTCGATGTTTGTCAGACATACATTCTGCCAAGAGGTTGTTCTGTTGAGCCCAAGGTTTACATTCGAACGATCCTTGCCTTTCCCTCCGCAGAGGTGATAAATCAAATCGGTAAAGTCTCCGGGATATTTTTCTCTGACCTTCGACAAGTCATCGATCATTATCGGAAGGTTATTAAGAACATCGTTTCGGAGCTCGATTGCGACCGTGGTTCCGTTCGGGTCTGTGATGTACCGATTCTCCCCGGGGTTCGCCCAAATCGAAGCCGCGACCATGATGGCAACCGTCTTTCCCTTACCCGTCTCGCCGTAAAGGTTGAGGATAAAAGGGAGCACATTGAGCGGCTTTAATAGAATAGAGGCGAATGCCCCCGCCATGTAAAGTTGCGGTTCATATCTTCCGCCCGCCCGAATCTCGAGCATCAGTTTCATCCATTCCTCATAGCTCCCAGACGGCTCCAAACTCTCGTATAAGTCACGGAACCGCTCCTTTGCGTCAAACTCGATTGACTCGTCATAAGGCATGAACCTATTGTCCTCAATCCATCCGAATTTAGATGTTGAAATCCCCCGCTCGATGATGCCCGTGTTTAGGTTCTCGAGGTCAGACAGAAACCGAACGAGCAACTTCGCGCTCTCGGTTGTGACCGCCACGCCCTTATCTGCCAGAGTGACGATCTTGGTGGACGATGCAATCACTCCCTTGTCAACGGTGATCTCGCGCCACTTGAAACCCTTATAAAATGCAAGTCTAACCTTTTCGTTCCCGGTCTCCGCGTTCGTGAGCGTCTTCGTGATGAGTATGGGATGATAACAAGCGATGTGACTCCCAATCATATCAAATCCGACAACGCCGTTCATATCAGCAACCCACGCCCCGCATTGGAGCTCGTGACCATCTTCAAAGAAATCGAATTGCGTCATGTTGTCCGTTGGTAGTGGTTCCCGTCTTGCGGCTTTTCTCTGCTCGCTGAGGAGCTTTCTCTCGTTCCGCCTGTATGCCTCAATCAATTTGTCGAGCTTTGTTGCACATCTGAGCTCCATCGCCTTATCCCGGAGCGCAATGAGCAACTTTTCCCGCTCGATGTCATTGACCTCGTCAAAAATCTCACCAAGGACATCATCAGACATGAGCTTCTTAACTGAATCAATCTTTGCTATTTTCTCAACCGTCATGATTTGCCCTCAATTCTTGGTTTATTTCTTCTAGTGTCTCATAGTCCTTCTCGAAGCCGTTGACCGCCCGACACCAGAGGTCAGAGAACGGCTCCGTATTTTCCTTTATAAGCCTGTTTTGATGGAGACTCGATAAAATCCTTGACCGCTTCTGTTTGAGCCGAATTTCGCGCCTTTTACGCGTCTCCTCGGCCTCTTTGCGTTGTTGTCTGAACCGCGCTCGCTCCCTGTCGGATTTCTCCTCATACGAGCCGCCGAGCTTCTTGAACGCCGTCTTGAAATCCACTCCGTCTAGCGTCTGGACAACCGCGAAAACATCCCCGGACTTCCCACAACCGAAACAATAGACGCTCTCGGGATAGACCTTCATTGAGGCCGTTTTCTCTTTATGGAACACGCAACGGATAAATCCCGCCCTATTGGGTCTGATGCCGTATTCTGCCAAGAGCCTCGGCATGGTATATTCTTTTTTGATCTCATCAGCCGTCATTCTCAAGCAACCTCACTATCTCAGCGCCCGTGTCTTCTTTCCGACAAAACCGAAACTCCACGCCGTATCTGCTTTGGATCGTTGTCAGAATATTGTAAAGAGTCGGGCCCGTTGTGGCCTTGGTCTCAACATTCGTCCATTTACCATCGACAACCTTTCTCACCGTCCTCCGGGGATTGTTCCACCAGATAACATCCTCTAGGCTCTCAATCCCATCGCCATGCTCACACAAGAAAATGATTTTGATCTCGTTCTCCTCTGCCCTCAGCATCTCGCGGCGGAACCGCTCGTGGTCTGTGGTCACATTGGAACATAGCTCGATGAGGTTCTGCTTTCTATCGATAACAAGACGAGGGTTGTCGAGGTTCATGTAATCTCCAACAAATAGCTTAGAGCGAAAATACTTAACTCCCAGAGCGTCAAATTGCTTTGATATGCGGTTCCATTCGCTTTGATGCTCCCTAGAATCGACCTGTATTCTCATTCAAGCCCTCCGATCTAGTTGAACGGGAGCTCTTCATCGATTCCATCGGGGATGTTCATGAAACCGTCATCAGCTTTCGGCGCGGCCTGTTTGCTCTGCTCGTTCTGGCTCTGCTTGCTCTCCACGAACTCCAAGGAATCAACGATCACATCCATCGTGTAAACCTTCTTGCCGTCTCTGTCATCATACGAGCCTGTCTGAATGTGACCCGTGAGCCCGATGCGCTGACCCTTCTTGAAATACTTATCCAGAAACTCGGCTTGTTTTCCGAATGCCGTACACGGGATAAAATCAGCCGTGGGCCCGTTCTCGGTCTTGCCCCTTCTGTCAACCGCAATTCTAAACTTTGCGAACTGATTTCCATTGTTGGCGAACTTGATCTCCGGGTCAGCTACCATCCGCCCAACCAATTGACAACTGTTCATTATTTCTGTTCCTCCTTCTGCTTTTCAATGATCTTGTCGATGTTCTTCATGATGTTGACATAAATCTTTTGAGTACAATTTTCGAGCGTCTTGATCTTGTAAATAGTGCAGACAAACCGCTCATCAATCAGCTTTTCCGTGAATACTCCTCGGAGCGTTGCCACGGCTTTCGCGTCAATGACCTCGGTCTCTGCGTTCGCGTCCTTCTTCTTATTGGAACGGCCCTCGGACTCGCGCTGATACTCATCGGAATCCGCGTCCTTGGTATCATCCAACAAGAACAGACCATTCAACGCATACTTTCGAGCGTAACTCGAGGCCGCCCCGGTAATTTGGCTTTCATCCATGCCCTTCTTGCTCTCTGGCTCCCTTGCGTATGCCGTAACCGAGAAAATAGCGTCTGACTCACAATCACAAAGCCGCGCCTCAGCCTTTACATAGACCCTCTCTCCGACAACCACAACCTCATCGGTCAGAACTAGAGTGACCTTATATTTTGCCTCATACGGCTTGAATGCCTCGAGTATGCCCTCCGCGTTGCGGTAATTGTACCCGCCGAAGGTGTTCCGCAGATTTTTGGGGGCCTTGAGCTCCGTCTGGATCGCGCTCAGTTTGTTTCTTAAACTAAATGATACATCTGCTTGCCAACTCATTTTTTATCCTCCTACTGTAAAGAATGGCAATCCGCCAATCCACTCACACGCTCACTTGATGGCAAGATGCGTTCCCGCCTCGCCAAGATGAGCCCATGCACACGCATCGTTATTATCTAAACTATTCAAAAAGGCTCTGATGCGCTCGTTATCGTTCTCATACTTAACCTTGATAAATTGCTCCGGGACATCTCCGTCAATGACCAGAGGCCGCTGACCGCCGTTCTTTGCAACCTTGAGCTGAAACAAGCCCGCCTTGAGACCGTTCTTGTCATCGTGGCCCGTCTTGACCATCGCATCCTTTAGAGCCTCTTTCATGCGCTTTACATTGTTCTCGATGGCGCTTCTGTTCCTCTTGAGACGATCCTCTTCCGCCTTGATGGCCTCGATGTCACTCTCCATCTGTCGGAGAACCTTACAATATCCCTCAGCCTTTTTTTCAAGCTCGAACTGTAAACCCTCCAGAGTGTCAGCGAATGCCACGGGATCGATGTCCGGGTCTTCCGCCAACGCTAAAAACTCAACCATTTCGTTCGTTAATTCATACAAGCTCGCCATGCCACTCCATTCCTTTCCGCCTCTTCATAGGCTTTCATGCGTCTTCTGTCTGTTGTTGTCGGAACCATGCGAATCTCGGCCTCTGGGCTCCGACAATCGTCACATAAACCCTCTCGGATGTCTGAGGGATCACAATTCGCTCCACAACCTCGGCAGACAATCATCAGAGCTCCTCCTTCTTATCAACAAGCCCGAACACCTTAAACCCTTTATAATAGAAACTTTGGCGAACCTGTTTATCGTCAAACTCTTCCGTCTCACAAGGGAGCCCGAGTATATCGGCAATTTTCTCTATTGAGATTCCGCTCTCACACCATAAATGAATTTCCCTCGCTCCCGGGATGTTTAGGTTTGTTGCGATTTCTTCCCCGCCCTCAGCGCATAGCGTTCTCATAAGACGGAGCCGTGAAAAGGCACTTGTCATCTCGTCCAACCACTCTCTAATCAATAACTCGTACATCAAATAACCTCCTTTTCCATTAGGTTGATAACCTCTAACTTGAATTTCTCAACTTGTCTCTTCTTGCGTCTGCGCTCCCGGAGAATCTTCATCACCCACTCATCAACGCTCTCAATCATGATCCAGAGCATCAAGAACATCGCGATCGCGCACATGATGACATCTCCATTGTCTGAAAAGCTCCAGAAGCTCGCCCCCATGATGATCTTGGTTGTCAGAATAGATATAATGATGTTTTTCATCCTTTTCCCTCCTATAAGCGCATATAATGCAAGATTTCTTCGTCCGTAGCTCCGACCTCGTCAAAAAATATCAGCATATCCTTGTATGTGATATTTGTCGCGCCCTCGCCCGTTGACAACTTGGCAGAAATTGCCGTCTGACTAATCTCGAGCCGTTCTGCCAAAGCCTGTTGACTCACATTCGCGACCGCCCTCTTGCCCTTGAACCACTTTCGGAACGAGTTGATCTTGCGGTCACAATCATTAGAAAATAACTTTGGCATCTTTCTCACCCCTAATCCTCCAGAAAATAATTGACGGGAACCTCTAGCTTTTCCGCTAGCTTTTTCAGATTCTCAACCGATAGATTTCCGCCATCACGGTTCTTCCAATCCGAAAATGTTGATTGCGCGATTCCCGTCATCTGGGAGACTTTGTAAACAGTTAATCCCCTTTCCTCGAGCAACCTTAAAAATTTCTCGTACAATATGTAGCTACCTCCTTTCTACATCTTGCGGTTGCAATTACTTCGGATTTCCGTTATACTTAAATCGCCAAATAAAAGTAACTCGTAAATCAGAAGCATTGACCGTCTTTGTACTTCGTTTTTTCTAAGTACAATACTACAATACTACGTATTTCCGATAATGTCAACGGTTTTTGCTTCGCTTTTTAGAAGTAATGGAGGGAATTCGTATGTATGCACAATTTCAAAAGTTAATGGAGGAAAGAGGGATCACGCCGTATAAGGTCGCGAAAGATACAGGGATTGCACAATCGACCCTGTCAGATTGGAAGAATGGAAAAATAACGCCCAAGGCAGACAAGCTCGAAACCCTTGCGAAATACTTCGATGTTTCAATGGATTATTTCTTCGACATTGAAAGCGGTTTGAGTTGTAAATCATCACCAGAAGAAAAAGAGAAAATGAAATTACAGATGTTAGTTAATAAAGTTCAACCAAAGGATTATCAGAATCTGCGGAGATACATCGAGTATATGTTGCTGATGGAGGGATATAATAAGAATGACGATTGAAAAAATCAGTAAAACCTCTTACAGAGTCAAGGCCATGAAAAATCGGAAGATGTACTCCATAATCTTTGACCATCGTCCGACAAAGAAAGAAGCGGAAGAGGCTCTGGCGAATAAAATGATCGTTGACGGAATTCGCCCGAACGGAGACCTCACCTTCACTCAAGCGGCGGAGATGTATGTCACTATGAAAAAGAACGTGCTATCTCCAAATGTTGTCAGAGAATATTCGCTAATGCCGGGGAGATGCTCCAGATGGTTCGCCGAGATGCGTATTGATGACATCGACCAAGTCGCAATCAACAAACAAGTCAACGAGTGGAGTTCCGACAAAGCGCCGAAAACAGTTGCCAATTATCACGGCTTTATTTCGGCCATTTTAGGGACTTTTAGACCTCAGCTAAAGATTTATACCACGCTCCCACAAAAACGCAAATCTGAGCCTTTTATCCCCTCTGACGATGATGTCAAGCGCATACTTGAGGCTATTGTTGGAACGGAGTATTATGTCGCGGTTGCCCTCGGTTGTTACGGGCTCCGCCGCGGCGAAATCTGCGCATTGTCTGCCGATGATGTTGATTCAGACGGGACCGTTCACATCCGCCAAGCGCTCGCCATCGACAAGGACCGAAACAAGGTCCTAAAGTCAACCAAGACAACGGACTCGGAAAGAGACATCTATATCCCTCAGAAGCTCGCCGAGATCATCATCAAACAAGGTTATGTATACAAATACAAGCCCGGGGGAATCAATGAGAAGCTCCACGAGGTTCAAGACAAGTTAGGGATTGAAAGATTCAACCTTCACAAACTCCGCCACTACTTCGCGTCAAAGATGCTCACGATCACAGACCCGAAGACCGTCCAAGCCCTCGGAGGATGGAAGACAGATGCCGTCATGAAAACAGTATATGCTCACTCAATGAAAGAGGAGCAAGAGAAAGCCAAAAGGCTCGCCGCTGATACCCTCGGCAAGTCTATTTTAAACGAATAACCTTGGATAAATCTTGGATAATTTTTTATAAATGATGGTTATATTTTACAATCAGAGGTTATAAAAAATGGCATAAAAAAAGCGGCGCGGAGCCTTATTTTATAGGACTCTACGCCGTTTCTCCTTTATTTACTTGATTTGTGTTCATTGCAGGTCAAACAGGTTCGAATCCTGTCACCCCGAGCCTTTTAATGCCTATAAATACGGCCTTTAGACGGATTGCATTGGATAATCTTGTATAATTTTATTGGAGCCGTATTTCTTGCCCGACATAAATCTTGTTCGGGTTCGTTATCTGAGGATTCAATCTGAGCAAGGTTGCCAGAGTGATCCCGTTCGCCTTGGCAATCTTCGACAGAGTGTCTCCCTTCTTTATAATATAGGTCTGTGGCCTCGTATTTGCCCCATTCTCGGCCTTTTCCTTTACGCCTAGTAACTTATTAACCTCTTGAGCAATAAAGCCCTCACGAGCGTAAATGTAATTCCCCGGACACGCTTTGGCGGCGAAATCCCGGTGGCAAGTCATGTTCACGCCGTTCTTGTGACCTACTCTGTCGGACTTCTTATCACTCCAGACGAGCCTCGAGATGCCGTTCCGCTGACAAATATCCGCCAAGAGTAAAATCAGCTTTGAAAGAGCCGCGTCAGATATGGGCCAATCGGGAGCGCCGCCATTGTTCGCGACCTCGATGGTGATGGCCCGATGATCGTTGTCTCTGTTGGAGGAACACCACGAGCGGTCAGCTTCTGGACAATAAAGACCAACGCGACCATCTGAACCGATGCCGTAATTGCTCGAAGCGTTCCGCCCCTTGCGTTGAAAGATGTTCCCACAAGTCTCAACGCTGAAATCCCCCGCCATGCAATGGATCGTGATGGTGTCGATCTTGTGATTCCGGGGAACCGTCCTGTATGGCGAGATCATGACAACATCAACCAAAGAGGAATCAGAGCTCATCCCATTTCTCCTTTCGCCGCTTCTCGTCATTATATGCCTTGGTGGACACTCCGATCAAAGAGCCGATAAATGTTGCAACGAGCGCAATAATAGCCGTGATGACGCTCGTATCAAATCCGAGGATTGCTCCGAGGCCCGAAATAAAGGTAATAAGCGCCGGGACAAAAATTAGAATAACCCATTTCAAAATATCATAGACTTTATCTGGCAACATGGTTTTTACCTCCTTATAAGATAATCCGTCAAATCCTTCGAGGCATTCTTGACCTCTGCAATATCATTTCCATCAATAGCGTGATTTAGCAGAGCCAAAAGAGCCCGTTGTGTTATCTTGTTACCTTCCTCAATACGCTCGATGCGGCTGAGGTCTGCTTTAAAATGCGAATCATAGGCCGCGAATCGTTTCTCGTATTCCGTACTTGTCAGAATCTCTAGGTTTTTGATCCTTGTCTCCAATAGCGCCGTTGGTTCCTTGGCGGCTTTAATCCTCGCGTCTACTTTGTCCCAGAGGTTGAACGCTGAGACTAAAAAAGCAACTACAACAACAATGGTGTTAAAATCCATCGTTCCCCTCCCATAAAAAGGAACTCCGCCCGGAGATGATCCCAGACGGAGCTCTGTTCTTAGATATAATTTTGGTTCTTAAAAGCCGATTTCGGCCATTTTGGCACTCTTAAAACCAAAAATGCCGTTTTTTGTTACTAGGTTAAATGTTACTTTATTTGAGCTATCTTTCATGCCAATCAAACTCAATGTTAGATAATGCTTCTGCTTCTAACTGTTCTCTTATAGTTTCATCAGTTGCATCATCTTCAACAAAAATAGTTGTGATTACTCTTGCACCTTCACTACCAAAATAAATGGTTGCATCAATTTGCTTCACATTATCACCTCTTCTTTTAATGTTACTTTAATTCACAGTTTCGCCGCAGGATGACGGCAACGATTACCACGGAAGATACAGCCCTCAAACACAAAGTCGTGATAAATACAATCTGGGCAACGATTATGCCTGCAGAAACGTTTATACTTCCATTTTGCAATCAGCTTTTTAAACATCGTAAACTCCTTCTACTTAAGTTAACCGCTATAGGTATCATCTTTAAATGATAGTTATTGGAGGTTAGTGTTGGCTATCATTCAGGTTTAAAGGTGTGGATAAAACTTATAACTGCCATGCAACGAGTACACTAAATCTTGTCCCATCTGTGTGTTTTTGATGATATTGAAGTAGCCTTTTCCGGCGGCGACCGTAAAAATAGCATCTGCTCCATCGAAATATTTATGATCTCCCAAGTCATAATCAGCGTCTACATCAACTGCAATTTCGTGTTCTGTGCCGTATCCAATAACATGACAGCACGTTTTATCCCCGCTGTATGTCCATGCGCTTGTTGTATCGTTTATAGTTCTGTTCGCGCCTCCGATGTAAATTGTGTTTTTGTATGGTGCTGTAAACCATTGCAGGCCATACCATTTTTTCATCGTCACGTTTTCAAGCGGGATAAGACGGATAAATTCTTCAAAAGACACCCCATCAAACGTCATTCGATGCTGTTCTTCTAAGACTTCGCGGCCTGTACCATCGCTTTTGCGCGTGTTGTATGCCTGTACACGATTTTTCCATACCATCGTAAATGCCCGGCATGATCCGTTGCCCGATGTGATCTCCTGTCCGTCAGCATAAAATTTTAGTAGAGTAGTGCGTCCAGTAGGGGTTGATCCCGTAGGCTGATTATTGTATTGATGATTTCCACCCGTAAAATAATCATGTGTTGGGTCGTCTCCATCTGCGTTACTATCGGCAGATACGACAAAAGGCGCATGCCAATCGCCGCTGCTTGAAAGGATGTATTCAACGCTTGATAAATCAAATGATATGGAAGGAAGATTATTTGGAATCAGCCCAATGGAATCAATGTCGAAAATATTGTTTCCGCCTTTTTCCCGTATAGCAATCGCCATATCATAGGATGAATTGTACTTCCATATGAGGGCAACTCCTTCACCGTTGTTGTCTATGACATAGTTGATCGGATAAATAATCTGGTCGATAGCGGCATAACCTGTATAAACGCTCGGGAGTGCATCGCCTTCGACGAGCATGCAACGTTTATTTACAAGACTTAATCCCATATCACTGCCAAGGTAATAGTTGAACCTAATAAAAGCGCAATTCGATGGTGTTGTAAAGGTGTTGTTTGCTGTATTAAGTCCGGGAATGAAATTGCCGTTTATATCATAGCCGAATACGCCGGATGCAGCAGCAAACCACGGTTTAACAACATCTTGACTCCCATACGCGGGTACAAGACCGACCGTATATGTTTTTCCAGGCATCACGGGAATAAGCGCAGTACAGTTGTATTGATCGTCAAATTCTGTTGTTGAATATGGAACACCATTTACATAATAGTGCTGAGAAATAGTATCTGATGTTTGTAGTGCAGGATTATACTTGTTTTCGCCAATAATAATATTATCAATCCTATCTATTGCACTCTTTATCTCTGTAACCTGTCCCCTCACCGCATCGCCTGCCGTTGGATATGTGACCCCATTTGCTCCGACACGGATGTCTATTAACTCGGCATTTCCTTCCGTTGGAGTACCTTGTGGAATCAGATTGTCAAGGCGTTGTTCAACTAAATCCATACGAGGATCAAGACCGTCAACCCCGCTCTGTGCAGAGTCTGCCGTCTGGGCCGCGTCATAGATGCCTTGCTCCATGTGGTTCAAGTTCGCCGCGCTAATCGGCGTTTGAGTGCTCGGCGTGTTCTGCCAATTCGTTTTTGTGTAACTCATTTGATTTTTCCTCCCTTTCGATTTGTATCTCTCGAGCAATGATAATATCTGATTTTTTCGTTACGAGATTCAATGCGTTTGTCAGAATAAGCCTCTTCGCATCAATCGCGACATCCGATGAGTTGAGGAGGTTTATAATGTCATCTTCTAGCTTTCGTATCTTATAGTTTTCCATGAATACCCCTCTTTAGAACTTCCGCTCGTAGCTCGTGCCGTTCCAAATCCATAATTGAGTAGTTCTAACAACACCAACATCAAGCTGACCTTGTCGAGGATCGACCGCGCAAGCGTTCAAAAATTCAGTTCTGATGACGCTCGCATCTAGTCTGTCTGCCGAGATGGTTCCAGAAGTTATCTGGCCTGCGCTTATCGTCAACCCGGAGATTTGGCTCCCGTAAATCGTCTGAGCCGATAGATTCTGAGTAGTGATCGCGATTGATGTCAGATTGTCGATTTTGCCGTCAACCGTCTGGAGGCTCGTGATTGTCGCATAATTCGCAACGAGTGTCTGTGTGGTCACATAATTCGTTTCGAT
>AUXO011454517.1_pt1 | contig 13453 bp, 10 predicted proteins | sample 768731 | NCBI WGS metagenome assembly AUXO01 (sample SAMN02715735, study PRJNA202380) | gut metagenome | biome: sheep rumen | host: Ovis aries | place: New Zealand: Palmerston North
GTCGTACCTATGACAACTAAAATCAAAATAAGTCTTCTCATTCTCTTTCTCTGTTATGTTTTTTGTGAAGTTTCGTACTTGGAAATATTGTATTTTTATTCATCAAATATATAATTGTACACACGTACCTTATAATAAGGCGATATATCGGTACAAAATTATATCATTTTTTTGGATTCCACAAGAAAAAGTAAAGTTTTTTGGGGGGGAGAAGATTGAAAATTGAAGATTTTTCAAAATTGAAAATTGAAGATTGAAGATTTTCCAAGATTGAAAATTGAAAATTGAAGATTCCCCTCAATCGAAAAGTCTAATCTCATGCTTCTTGCTTCTAACTTTCTCTTACCTCTTACCCCTCACCTCTCACCTCTAAACAAGTCTAATCTCTTGCTTCTTGCTCCTAACTTTCCTGCCTCTTAATATGATTGATAGATAAAAAGGGTTGAGAGGTGAGAGATATGATTTTGCGCCAAACACCACACAAGCATCTTCTTTAGACTACAAAATGAAAATAATCACAGATTTTGTCTTTTATAAAAGATAAAATTGTTATCTTTGCGAAGTATTTCAATGAAAAATATATGAATGCGATAGTAAGACAACAATATTTGGATAAAATAGAGAAGTATCTCGGCAAAGACACAATTATCATTTTGACGGGGCAGCGACGAATAGGAAAAAGTTACCTCTTACGTCTATTCAGAAATAAGATAGAAAAAGACAGTCGAACAAATGTTATTTTCATTGACAAAGAGAAAAAAGACTTTGATGACATCAACACGTATCAAGACTTAAATGCATATATCGACAAGCGACTTGTCAAGGGAATGAGTAATTTTATTCTTATAGATGAAATCCAAGAAATAGATGAGTTTGAAAAAAGCATTCGTAGTTTTTATGAGGAGCCTGGCGTGGAAATCATCATCACTGGCTCTAATTCCAACATGCTCAGCAGTAACCTCAGTACACGGATAGGAGGAAGATACAAGGAAATATATGTTCAAGCCTTGAGCTATGAGGAATTCATGCAGTTTTACCAATTAACAGACTCAGACGACACGCTTTCCCTGTATCTTCAGTTTGGAGGATTGCCTGGGCTATTGAAGATAGGACTTGACGAACAGGATGCACGACAATACCAAGCAGATGTTTACCACACCGTACTATTGAAAGACGTATTATGCGTAACAAGATTCGCAATGTGCCTTTTCTCGAAAATCTCGTGCATTTCATAGCCGACAATGCAGGAAAGATTATCTCAGCCAACAACATTGCCAAATTTATGAGGAGTCATGGTGAAAGCATCACCTCTACGGGCATCATCAATTACATCAAATATTTATGCGATGCTTACATCATCCATAAAGTAAACAGATACGACATTCACGGAAAGAAATTGTTTGAAAGCAACGACAAATATTATTTCGAGGACAATGGCATTCGCAATGCGCTGGCGGGCAGTTCTCGTGAAGGTGACATTGAGAAGGTTATCGAAAACATCATTTATAATCATCTTATCCGTCTTGGATATGACGTAACGGTTGGACAACTGAAAGTTGGTGAGGTGGATTTCGTCTGTACGAAACCAGAAGGACGAAAGGTGTACATTCAAGCATCATACATCATTGCCGATAATGCCACACGTGAACGAGAATTTGGCCGTCTTCGTGCCATCAAAGATAATTATCCCAAGTATGTCATTTCCATGACTCCATTAGTTACACGTGCTGATGACAATGGCATTATCCACCTACACCTAAGAAAGTTCTTGACCGAAGGAGTATGAGAGGAAAAAAATGGGGGAACGATACAATAAAAGGGAGGGGGCTTGCGTTATTATTTCGTGTTTAAACGCAAATTACTTATCCTGATGGTTGTTGCGGTGTCTTCATTGGGACATGCGCAATATGATGTTTCCTTCTCACATTACTTCGACATGGAACCATCGTTCAACCCTGCGTCGGTGGGTAAGGAGTCGGTACTGAACGTGACCGCTGCTTATGCGCTCGACTTGGCTGGTTTTACCCATAATCCACAGACCATGTATTTCGCCGCAGACATGCCATTCTATGCCCTGAAGACCTATCACGGCGTGGGCGCACAACTGATGAGCGACAAGATTGGACTGTTTAATCACCAGCGTTTGGCGGTGCAATATGCCATTCGCCATAAGTTGGCTGGTGGTATGTTGGCGTATGGCGTACAGCTGGGAATGCTCAGCGAGAAGTTTGACGGATCGAAGGCGGACGTGGAGAGAACCGAAGACCCCGTGTTCACCAAGGCAGATATAAACGGAAACGCCTTTGACTTAGACTTCGGACTGTATTACCTGCGCAAAAACTGGTATGTAGGTGTATCTGGCAAGCACCTCACGGCACCCCTCGTAGAATTGGGTGAAACAAACGAGCTGAAGATAGACCGTACATATTATTTGACAGGCGGATACAATATTAAGTTGAGAAATCCGTTTTTAGCAATAAAGACATCGTTCTTGTTCCGTACCGACATGGTGGCATACCGTGGCGACGTGACGGGAAGGGTGATTTACACCAACGACAAGAAGATGATGTATGCGGGTGTTGCCTATAGTCCAACCAACTCGGTGACATTCCTTATTGGCGGCAATGTACATGGCATCCAGTTGGGATATAGCTATGAGTTGTACACCTCGGCTATCAACCCCGGCAATGGCAGCCACGAAATCTTTATCGGGTATCAGACCGATATCAACTTGGTAAAGAAAGGCAGGAATCGCCATAAGAGCGTGAGGATTCTTTGATTGAAGATTGAAAATTGAAAATTGAAGATTGAAGATTGAGGATTGAACATTGAAGATTGAAAATTAAATATATATGAGAAGAAATGCTTTGGCTTTTTGCGCAGTGATACTCACGATGGCTATCACGGGATGTATGGGCAGTAAGTCGGCATCGTCGTCGGGAAGAGGCGGCGAGGTAGTGGGCGTAGGTGGCAAGGCGTTTGCCGAACCCACGCCATACGGCATGACCCGCATCAACCGCGGTTGGCTTCGCATGGGTATAGAGGAGCAAGACAGCCTATGGGGTAAGCAAACCCCTGTGAAGGATGTGTCTATTGACGGGTTTTGGATGGATGAGACGGAGATTACCAATTCACAATACAAGCAGTTTGTGAATTGGGTGCGCGACAGTATCTTACGCACTCGCCTCGCCGACCCCTCTTACGGTGGCGACGAGAGTTACATGATTACCGAAGACAAGAACGGTGACCCCGTGGAACCACACCTGAACTGGAAGAAGCAATTGCCTCGCAAGCCCAACGAGGATGAGCAACGTGCCATAGAGAGCTTGTATAAGACGAATCCCGTAACAGGAGAGAAATTGCTGGATTGCAACCAGTTGAACTATCGCTACGAGGTGTACGACTATACCACTGCCGCATTGAGAAGGAACAGGTTGAACCCAGAGGAACGTAACCTGAATACTGACGTGGTAGTAGATCCCAACGAGGTGGTGATGATTTCTAAGGATACGGCTTACGTGGACGATGAGGGGCGTATTGTCAGACAAACCATCAACCGACCATTGAGCGGACCGTGGGATTTCTTGAACACCTATATTATAAATATATACCCAGACACCACTTGTTGGGTGAACGATTTCCAGAACTCCGACAATGAGATGTATCTGCGCAACTACTTCTCTAATCCAGCCTACAACGACTATCCAGTGGTGGGAGTGAGTTGGGAACAAGCCAATGCCTTCTGTGCTTGGCGTACCGACTACCTGCTGAAAGGACTCGGACCAGAGGCACGATACGTACAACGCTATCGTCTGCCAACGGAAGCAGAATGGGAATATGCCGCACGTGGCAGAGACCAGAACGAGTTTCCGTGGGATAATCCCACTGTGAAGAGTGGCGACGGATGTTTCTTTGCCAACTTCAAGCCCGACCGTGGTAACTATACGAAGGACGGAAACCTCATAACCAGTAAGACGGGTATCTACTCTGCCAACTCGAACGGTTTGTTTGACATGGCTGGTAACGTGGCAGAATGGACCAGCACCATCTATACAGAGGCGGGCGTAGATGCCATGAACGACTTGAATCCGCAATTGGAGTACAAGGCAGCAAAGGAAGACCCATACAGACTGAAGAAGAAGAGCGTGAGAGGCGGTTCGTGGAAAGACCCGGAGAGCTATATCCGCAGTGCATGGCGCACATGGGAATACCAAAACCAACCCCGTTCGTACATCGGCTTCCGTTGTGTGAGAAGCTTGGCTAACACCACAAGTACAAAACAGAAACAAACAAAGAGCAAGAAAAGATGACCAAGTACAGTAAATTCAATATCGTCTATCGTCTGCAGAAGTGGATGGATAGCGTTCCAGGGCAGACCTTCCTGAACTATGCTTATAGCTGGGGTGCCTCTATCGTGATTTTGGGTACGTTGTTTAAGCTCACCCACTTGCCTGGAGCCAACTTCTTCTTGTTCCTCGGAATGGGAACGGAGGTGTTTGTGTTCTTTATCTCAGCCTTTGACCGACCCTTCGACAAGACTGCAGAGGGCAGAGACCTGCCTACACACTTGGAGGACTCGGAGATCTCGGAGAACTCAGAGAGCTCGGAGAACTCAGAGAGCTCGGAGAACTCAAGAATTGGCGGTACCATTATCATCGGCGGCGGTGGCAATGCTGGTGGTAGCGGCATGGGCTCTATACAACCATCTGAAACTGGTGATAGCGGTGAGGCCATAGCAGCTGCCGTTGCCGGAGGAATGGGAAATATCGGAGGTACAGGTAATATTGGCGGTATCGGTGGTGCTGGAAACATCGGCGGTACAGTCATTGGCGGTTCTGGAGCATGGATTTCAGAGAACCAAGACATTACACCCGATATGGCAGAGGCACAAGGCAACTATGTGGAAGAGCTCAAGAAACTGACCGAGATGTTGGGTAAGGTTTCAGAACAAAGTGAACGACTCACCCGCGACAGCGAGGAGATGGAGAACCTCAACCGTACACTTACCGGCATCTGCAAAGTATATGAAATGCAACTCAAGGGAGCCAGTCAGCAAATCGGTACCATCGACCAAATCAACGAGCAAAGCAGGAAGATGGCAGAGCAGATTGGCGAGCTGAATAAGATATACGCCCGAATGATAGAGGCTATGACCGTGAACATGCCAAGAACCGGGCTGAATAAGATGAACGCACAAGATGGGCTTGGAGGACAGGACAACCTTCCACAATAATATCCCACAAAACAATATAATATGGCAATCAAGAAAAGACCCGTATCTCCTCGCCAGAAGATGATCAACCTGATGTATGTGGTGCTGATGGCGATGCTTGCGTTGAACGTCTCTACGGAAGTGCTCAACGGATTCTCCGTTGTGGAAGAAAGCCTGAACCGCACGACAACCAACTCATCGAAGGAGAATGCGTCGATATACAAGGACTTTGACGAGCAGATGAAACTCAACCCCTCGAAGGTGAAGGCTTGGTATGAGAAAGCCAGCCAAGTGAGGCAGATGAGTGACTCTATCTACAACTTTGCCCAAGAGTTGAAGGAAGCCATCGTCAAGGAAGCCGACGGGAAGAATGCTGACATACACAATATCAGAAACAAGGAAGACTTAGAGGCTGCATCGTTCGTGATGCTGGCTCCAGGCACGGGTAAGGGACGACAATTGTATAATGCCATCAACTCATATCGTGAACGTATATTGAAGATGGTTCCCGACCAGCAACAACGAGACATCATATCCAACAACCTGACCACGGAACTGCCCAAGACCGCCCACACGATGGGTAAGAACTGGCAGGAATACATGTTTGAAGACATGCCCGTGGCAGCAGCAGTGACATTGTTGTCGAAATTGCAGAGCGACATCCGCTATGCAGAAGGTGAGGTGCTGCATACATTAGTGGCAAACATCGACGTGAAAGACATCCGTGTGAACAAGTTGGATGCTTTCGTGATTCCCGAAAAGACCACCCTCTACCCTGGCGAGACCTTCTCTGCCAATATCGTGATGGCAGCAGTAGATACCACGCAGACACCAGAAATCTATATCAACGGCAACCGCATCAACACCACAGGCAAATACTCGTTTACCGCAGGTGGTGTAGGCGAGCATTCGTTTGGCGGCTATCTGCTGACACACAACGCAGCGGGCGAAAGCATCCGTCGCGACTTCTTGCAGAAGTACAGCGTGATACCTGCACCAAGCGGAGCTACCGTGGCAGCCGACTTGATGAACGTGCTCTATGCGGGATACAGTAACCCCATGAGCGTGAGTGTGCCAGGCGTACCACAAAATGCCGTTTCGGTATCGATGAGTGGCGGAACGCTTTCTGCCAAAGGTGACGGTCATTATGTAGCCGTGCCAGCTGCAGTTGGAAAAGACGTAACGTTTACCGTAACTGCCAACGACAAGGGAAAGAGCAGGCAGATGGCACAGGTGACATTTAAAGTGCGTAAGTTGCCCGATCCAACGCCATACGTGGTTATCGGTGACGACCGATATAAAGGTGGTGGCTTAGCTAAAGCCTCATTGATGGGCATGAGTACGTTGAGTGCCGCCATAGATGACGGATTGCTCGACATCCCATTCAAGGTGTTATCGTTTGAAACCGTGTTCTTCGACAACATGGGAAATGCAGTACCACTCGCATCTGACGGCAACCATTTCTCTGGCAGACAAAAAGACTCGTTCCGCAAGCTGTCACGTGGTCGTCGATTCTATATCCGTGGCGTTCAAGCCATCGGTCCCGACGGTATCACACGTACATTGCCTGGAGCGATGGAAGTTATCGTGAAATAATGCAACTCAATGACAACAGGAGTTGATGGAAAACGAAAATTAAATAAAAACAGAAATATGAAGAGGTCAGTTTGTCATTCTAAGTTTGGAGTATCGGCAAAGGCATTATTGCTCTTTTACGTACTCACTTTCTTACCGATGAGCATGATGGCACAACCGCAACGCAGACGTACACAACAACAAGCGGCAAGCCAACAGAATAAGTCGAATGCAAATACCATCACCACACGTGCACAGATTTCATTCCCTACGCAAGCCACCATGTCGGAAGACGTGGTGTGGCGACGCGACATCTATCGGGAGATAGTACTCACGGAAGATGCCAATGCAGGATTGTATTACCCCACAGAGCCCGTAGGCACGCAAATGAATCTGTTTACCTATATGTTCAGGTTGATTATGCGTGGAATGGTGAAAGCATACGAATATAGAATGGATGGAAACGAGGTGTTTACAGACTCTGCGAGAATTAAACCGTTGCAGTTTCTCGATGATTACCATATATATTATGAGCGTACCAACAGAGGAGTACACTTAGACGACAGCGATATCCCATCGAAAGAAGTAACAGCCTATTATCTGAAAGAGAGTGCCTATTACGACCAAGCCACCTCTTCTTTCCATACCAAGGTGTTAGCACTCTGCCCCATCATGGTGAGAGAAGATGATTTCGGTGATGGCGCAGCCAAGTATCCACTCTTTTGGGTAAAATATGACGACTTGGCACCATTTCTTGCCAAGCAGACCATCATGACCAGCAATCTGAATAATGCCGCAACGATGAGCGTAGATGACTTCTTCGCCATGAACAAATATCGTGGAAAGATTTACAAGACCACCAATATGCTGGGACAGACGCTGGCACAATATTGCAATAACGACTCAACAGCCATGTCGAAAGAACAACGTCGCATTGAGGCAGAGTTGAAAGAGTTTGAGAAGCATATATGGGGCGACCCGCAAAAGGCAGATTCACTCGATTCCATCGCCAATGCGCAAGCTAACGTGAAGGTGAAGAAGAGCAAGAAATCTACTCGCAGGAATAGTGATTCTTCAGGAACGACAGTGAAGAAGAGTTCTAACAGACGCTCAAAGAGTTCGTCAAGTTCCGGTTCAGCAAGAGTGACCGTGAGAAGAGAGAGACATTAACAGACATCTGTCTATACTCCTTAACTTCTGATAATCTTTATTCCTTATATAATTAATGATGAAAAAGATATTATTTTCGTTTTGTCTGGTGCTTGTAGCACTTACTGCCAATGCCCAAGTAAGATTTGGAGTAAAGGGTGGAATGGATCTGGCGAAACTGTCATTCAAGAATGACGTGTTCAATTCAGACAACCGCATGGGATGGTATGTAGGTCCCACGTTGAATATTTCCATCCCTCTTCCTGGTATGAGTATCGACTTAGCAGCACTGTATAATCAACGTGAGGCAAAAATAGACCTCTATTTCGCCAATGTATCAGCAGGTTCAAGACAAGCAAACACACTAAAGACGAAGCAGATTATCGTGCCGGTGGCATTGAGATATACCATTGGTCTGGGAACCAATTTCAGTCTATTTGGATTTGCCGGTCCCCAGTTGGGCTTTGCCATTGGTGACAAAGAACAAAACCTGTCTGATGACAGCGAAGCAATGTGGCGACTGAAGAACTCTACATTTAGCGTAAATGTGGGAGCTGGCGTAGCGTTAGGACATCTGCAACTGTCTGCCAATTATAACGTAGGAGTAAGCAAGACGGGTGAGGTAACGTGGAAGACTGCCACCCAAGCTGTTGCTGATGGATGGAACGGCAATTACAATTCGTGGCAAATCAGTGCCGCATACTATTTCTAAACACCATGTTTGCTTACGGTAAACATGATGTTTGCCAAGCGTAAACGATACACTACCATCACCAATCCATAAAAAAGTAGATGCGCATATTTGTCATCTGCTTTTTTTTTGTACCTTTGCAGTTGATGAAGTATGTTGATGTCATATTACCACTGCCCTTGGAAGGACTCTTTACCTATTCCGTTACCGATGAAATGGCGGAAAAGGTAAGATTGGGAATGCGCGTACTTGTGCCATTGGGTAAAACCAAGATGTACACTGCCATTGCGGTGAAGGTACACGATGAAAAGCCCGCATTTGACGTAAAAAACATCGTAAGCATTTTAGATGAACATCCTATTCTCCTACCCCAGCAATATCAGTTGTGGACTTGGATTGCAGATTATTACATGTCGCCCATCGGTGAGGTGTATAAGGCTGCATTGCCTTCTGGCTTAAAAGCTGAAGAAGGTTATCGCCCCAAGATGGAAACTTATATAGGTTTGGCAGAAAAGTTTCGCAGTGAACAAGCCTTACACATAGCCTTGAATATGTTGGGGCGAGCCGACAAACAGCGGATGACACTGATTGACTTCCTATCGATAACAGGATGGGATGGCATTGATGATGACAAGCAAGTTGTCCCAGTCATCAAGGAAGTAACACGAGAAGAGTTGATGAATGCGAGTCACTGCACACTTCCAAGTATCAAGTCACTCATAGACAAAGGCATTCTCTATACATATCAGCGAGAAGTGGGAAGATTGCCCAACGACGGAGAGGTACATTTGGAAAACATCAAGAAACTGAATATTGCCCAACAAGATGCCTATAATCAGGTGGTGTTTCAGATGATGAGAAAGAATGTGGTGCTGCTTCATGGAGTGACCTCAAGCGGTAAGACCGAATTATATATTCACCTGATACAAAAGACACTGCAAGAAGGGAAGCAAGTGTTGTACCTCGTGCCAGAGATAGCTCTTACGGTTCAGATGATGGAACGATTGAAGAGGGTGTTTGGCAACCAATTGGGCATTTACCACAGCAGATACAGCGATGATGAGCGGGTGGAGATATGGAACAAACAACTCTCCAAGAATCCCTATCAAGTGATATTAGGAGCACGAAGTGCCATTTTTCTCCCATTCCATCGGTTAGGACTGGTGATAGTTGACGAAGAACATGAGACCTCGTTCAAACAACAAGAGCCCGCTCCCCGCTACCACGCCCGTAGTGCAGCAATCATGTTGGCTCACATGTATTCGGATTGTCAGGCAAAGGTATTATTAGGAACGGCAACCCCATCCATGGAAAGCTATTTCAATGCCATGCAAGGCAAATATGGATTGGTTGAACTAAAATCACGCTTCAAGGATATCGCATTACCAGAGATACAATTGGTAGATGTAAAAGACCTGCGGCGCAGAAAGATGATGAAAGGGTCGTTTTCTCCACAGTTGTTGGCAGCCGTGCGTGAAGCCCTTCAGACAGGAAAGCAAGTCATCTTATTTCAAAACCGTCGTGGTTTTGCTCCCATGATAGAATGCAAGACCTGTGGATGGGTTCCTAAATGCGAGCATTGCGACGTGAGTCTCACCTTTCATCGAAACATGAACCAACTCACGTGCCACTATTGCGGATTTACTTATGCCGTACCTACCGAATGCCCATGTTGTGGAAATAAGGATTTGAAGGGACGAGGATATGGCACGGAGAAAGTGGAAGATGAAATCATGGAAATATTTCCAGAAGCACGTGTGGCGAGAATGGACTTAGACACCACCCGAACCCGCAACGCATACGAGCGTATCATCCGAGACTTTTCTACGGGGCGCACCAACGTGCTGATAGGAACGCAGATGATAAGCAAGGGATTAGATTTCGACAATGTTTCCGTGGTTGGCATCCTTGATGCTGACAGCATGTTAAACTACCCCGACTTTCGAGCCTACGAACATGCGTTTATGATGTTGTCGCAGGTAAGCGGAAGGGCAGGACGTAAGGGAAAACGTGGTTTGGTATTATTGCAAACCAAGAACATAGAGTTACCTGTCATTCAACAAGTTGTGAACAACGATTATCAGTCGTTTTATCAGGATTTATTGGAAGAGCGAAAAGCATTCCACTATCCCCCATTCTACCATTTGGTATATGTTTACATGAAACACCGACACGAAAACGTGGTAGAGTCTGGTGCCATTTACATGAGTGGATTGTTACGCCATTGGTTTGCAGACAGGGTGTTAGGTCCAGACAAACCCGCCGTGGCACGAGTGAAATCGCTGAGCATTCGCAAGATTATGATTAAATTAGAAAATGGAATCGACTTGAAACGAGTGCGCGAATATCTCCGACTATGCCAAAAACAACTCATGCAAGACAAGCAATATGCTGCCATACAAATATTCTTCGATGTTGACCCATTGTAAGGAGGATTTTACAAGCAATGGTCTTCAACTACCAAATCATCCAGACATTCAGGTAAAACTACCACACCATCAAAACCAGCCCATCAATGGACGGAGGAAGGCAATCAACTCGCCAGCCATTTTCTGATGTTGCCAATAGCTGGGATGCCATGAGGCACCATACATCAAATCACCCGTTTGGAAACTGAAGTCGAAACGATAAATTTCCTTGTCACCAGCCTTATTGTAATCGTCTTTGATGGCATTCAGCACCTTTCGTTGTTGCGAAGCCTCCTTCTCACCCAACATCGGTCCCGTCAGCAAGACAATCTTGGCATTAGGATAATGTTGACGAACGGTTTTAAGGAATCCACGATAAGCCTTTTCATACAAACGAATATCGTAATTATTGGTAGATAAGTCATTCGTTCCCAGGTTGATACACACAAGTTGCGGTTGGTACCGAGAAAAATCCCACTGTTCATCATGCTGGTTGAACAAGGTATATTCATATTGCCAAGGCATATTCTCTTTAGACCCCGTCTTAGGTCCGTCATAGTTGCGATACACGCCAATGCCACTTCTTGCTATTGCCGTGTGTTGGGCATTCAATGCTTTGGCAGTAAGCGTGGCGTATGTCAGGTAGTGATTTTCCGTTTCATCTTCAAAGGGGTCATTCATCGTGATGCTCTCCACACCATAGCCACACGTGATGGAGTTACCAATAAACTCAATTTTTCGCTCTGGCAAAGCATTTGGCTGTACCAACGAACACCCTTCATCAAGTACGAATCCATGAAACTCCGGTTGGCGGAACAAGCCTTCGATGATATACATAAGCTTGACAGTATGTCTGCCATTAGGAAGAGCCGTTGCCAACGTCACCACAGAATCTTTTTTGGCATTGAAGCCCACCTTAAACGGTTCTGCTTGGTCTATCTGCGCCATGAAATAACCACTCTCCGGTCTTGCCATCATTTTCAATGACGTACCTTCAAAGGCAGCGATAATCTGTGTACCAGGATAATTAAATCTGGCAACAAATGGATTTTGCATACTCACTCGTCCCACGTATTGAATCATGGGATCGGAAGGTTTTACGATGTGTCCTTTCACTGGAAGAGTGATGGCGTTTGCTCCTACACAAAACAATGCAGCAACAATCAAAGCTAATGTTTTCATATCATTTCAGTTATTTACATGCAAAAGTAATAAAATAATGTGGTTGACAAAACACTTTTAGGAAAAATTATGATGCATTGGTGATGTATGTCGATTTATTTTCTTACTTTTGCAAATCAAACCTTTGAAACAATATTTATTTTCAAAAAATAGCAAACTATGGATTTATTACAACAAATTGTTGCGCGTGCAAAATCTAACAAGCAGCGCATCGTTCTCCCCGAAGCAACCGAGGAGCGCACTTTACGTGCAGCCGACCGTGTATTGGCAGAAGACATTGCAGACATCATCCTGATTGGTAACCCCGATGAAATCAAGAAATTGGCAGCAGAATGGGGACTCAACTGTGTTGACAAGGCCACCATCATCGATCCTGAGAACAATCCTAAGAGCGAGGAATATGCACAATTGCTTGCAGAACTTCGTAAGAAGAAGGGTATGACCATCGAGCAAGCTCGTGAATTGATGAAGAATCCACTCTATTTAGGTTGTATGATTATCAAGACCGAAGGTGCTGACGGTCAGATTTCCGGAGCTCTCTCCACCACTGGTGACACCCTTCGCCCTGCTCTTCAGATTATCAAATGCGCTCCTGGCATCACTTGTGTATCAGGCGGATTGCTGCTTATCTCCAAGGAGAAGCAATATGGTGAGGATGGCGTACTCGTGGTAGGTGACGTAGCTGTTACTCCAATGCCCGATGCCCAACAATTGTCACAGATAGCAATATGCACGGCACAGACAGCCAAGAGCGTGGCAGGATTTGCAGAGCCACGTGTTGCCATGTTGAGTTTCTCCACCAAGGGAAGTGCAAAGCATGAGGTATGCGACAAAGTGATTGAAGCCACTCGTTTGGCAAAGGAAGCTGCTCCCGACCTGAAGATTGACGGAGAGTTGCAGGCTGATGCTGCATTGGTTCCATCCGTAGGTGCTAAAAAGGCTCCAGGCAGTGACATTGCAGGAAAGGCTAACGTATTGGTATTCCCCAACCTCGAAGTGGGTAACATCGGTTATAAGCTCGTACAACGCTTAGGTGACGCTATCGCCATTGGCCCTATCCTCCAAGGTATCGCCCGTCCCGTAAACGACCTCAGCCGTGGCTGTTCGGTAGATGACATCTACTATATGGTAGCTATCACCGCTTGCCAAGCAATGGACGCTAAGAAGTAGGAAGGTGGAATTTGGATGGTGGAAGTTATTGCTACGCAAGGAACCATGTTTCAAGGAAGGACACCT
>AUXO011516206.1_pt1 | contig 13453 bp, 11 predicted proteins | sample 768731 | NCBI WGS metagenome assembly AUXO01 (sample SAMN02715735, study PRJNA202380) | gut metagenome | biome: sheep rumen | host: Ovis aries | place: New Zealand: Palmerston North
AGCGACTGGCAACAATAAGCGCGAGGAAGCGAGCAGGAAATGAAGCATGTTTGTCAACAATGAATGGCTCTTGACCGTCCGTTTGGTTAGAATTTCCTATAAAAATTCTGGTGTCAAAAAACAGAAGCCAGATAAAAACTCTGTGCTTCTGTTTTTTATGGATTTTCCTAATTATTTCTATTCTGGCATCTCTATTTCAAAATGTTTCATGGAATATATCTGCGTCTTTTTACATTGTCCCTCTACCTTAAGACAACTATTTCTATTTTTTGCAAAATACTTCGTTGTAAATACATAATCCCCGTCATTGACAAAGATTTCGACACAATGCATATCTACATAAACTTGAAGGTTCTGCAAATGCTCTCCTTCAGAAAATTGTAACTTTCTGCTTGTCCTTCCTGCACCCATATCATTGTCAAATTGAAGTTCTATTGTCTTACACTGACTGTTGTATACAAGATGCAGATGTTCTTTCATTACCAGTTCAAAATCTCGTGCATCACTTTTCTCCATCCATAATGCATATGTCTCTGGAAGTTCCTGACTGTCATATCCGTCCGAAATGTCATTTGCTTCATATATAATGTGTTCCCGAAGCTGTTGTATTTCTGCGATAGGATTCTGCCTTAGCTTACCTGTCTTTACATCAATGGTTAGTTCTCTCGGCATCGTCAGCATATGCTGCCAGCCAACATCCACACTCGGATCATGACCATACTCAGCATCCGGCATTCCCATCCAGCCAATCAGAATTCTTCTTCCGGCTTCATCCACATACGTCTGTGGCGCATAGAAATCAAATCCCATATCCCATTCTGTAAATGCTGCCAATTGATAATTATTTTCAAATAAATTCCCATCTACCGTAAAATATCCGGACTGATAGACATTCTGATACTGAAATTCCTGCGCTTCTAAACCTTGTGGTGATATGGACAAAAATTGCCTGTCTGAAAGTTCAATAATATCCGGACATTCCCACATATATCCAAAATGCTCTTTGGAAATGGTATGATAAAATTTCCAGTTTTTTTTATCCTTTGATGTATACAACAATGCCAAACCGGTATCTTCCTGACTTCTTGCACCCAGAATCATATAATATGTATCATTGACTTTTACCACCTTCGGATCTCTGACATGACAGGATAGCTTCTGTGGATAATCTGCATTTGTTAAGAGCAGTTCCTTGGGCGTATGTGTCTTCGCATCCTTGCTTGTCACAAGAATTGTATTGCCTTCGCGCCCCTGATAGATATAATCATAGTCTCCTGTATGCTTTACATTTCCTGTATAATACAGAAATATTTCATCTTCTTCAACCAGTGCGCATCCGGAATATACACCATGACTATCCCACTTCGTATCCGGTTCCAGCAGAATTCCCGTAAACTGATAATGAACAAAATCTCTCGTTTCAAAATGTCCCCAACTCTTATTTCCGCCCTTCGGATTATCCGGTGTGTACTGAAAAAAGATATGATGCACACCACCAATCTGGCATAAACCATTGGGATCATTTAACCACCCTGTCGGAGGGGTTAAGTGAAACGCTGCCCGATTTTCGATTCTTTCTAACTTGTCATTATTTCCTGCCTTTTTACTTTCTTCTACCTGTTTTATCCTTTCCATCAGCTCATCTCCTTACATATGGGATTTCCTATGCTTCCACTGTAACGATACGCTCTCCGACATCACTTGTCCCCGTCTTTACAACAGCAACTTTGCTGTAATCTGCTGTATTCGTAACAATGACCGGTGTTGTCATATTATAACCTGCAGCTTCAATTGCCTTTTTATCAAATCTTAATAAGCGTTCACCAGCTTTAATCGCCTGATGGTCAGATACATATACTTCAAATGGTTCTCCATTTAATTCGACTGTATTTAAGCCCACATGAATCAATACTTCTACACCGTCTACACTCTTTAAACCGATTGCATGTTTTGTATCAAATACCATTTCCACTTCTCCATCAAATGGTGCATATACATATTCATCCTGTGGAATAATACCAACACCTTCTCCAAGGACACCTGCTGCAAAAGTATCATCAGGCACCTCAGACAATGCAATAACCTCACCCTTGATTGGTGTGTATACTGTATTTTTTTCTGTTGCAGCAACAACTGGTGTTGGTGTCTGTTCCGCTTCTTCTGTACGCTCATCTTTATACAATACCCATGTACATGCAAAAGCGGCTGCAAATGATACGATAAATGTTAAAAGATACCCTACAAAACAATTTGTTGTAATCAAGAATCCAAACAGACCTGTAACACCATTTGCCGTTGCATAGACACCCATAATTGCTGCTACACATGCACCAACGGCACCACCAATCATACCACCTACAAATGGTTTTCCGTAACGCACATTTACACCAAACACGGCTGGTTCCGTAATTCCCATAAATGCTGATAAAGATGCCGGAAATGCCAATGAACGAATCTTACTATTTCTTGTTTTTGCTGCAACCGCAAGTGCCGCAGCACCCTGTGCTACATTTGCTGCTGTTGCAATTGGCATCCATGTATTCATTCCATTATCTGCTAACATCATCATTTCAATGGCATTGTACATATGATGCACACCTGCAACAACCGTTGGTGCATAGACACCACCCATAATAAATGCACCGATTCCAAATGGAATGGCAATCAACGCCTGTGCGCCTGACAATACCCAACTCTCAACCTGTGCAAACACTGGTCCAATGAGCGTTAATGAGAAAAATCCCGCTACGAGTACCGAACACAACGGTGTAACAAAAAGATCGACAACCTCTGGTACTCTCTTGTGCAGCCATTTTTCAACGACACACATCAACCATACGGATAAAATTACAGGAATAACATGTCCCTGATAACCGACATTTGCAATATTCCATGCGCCAAACCAGCTAAACAGTGTTGTTGTCTCTGCTCCAGACGCAACGGTCCATGCATTCACCAGACTTGGATGAATCATAATCATACCAATAACCGCGCCCAGATAAATATTTCCGCCAAAAATCTTTGCTGCACTAATTGCAATTAAGATTGGTAAAAATGTCAACGCCGTGTTTGAGAACAGATTTAACAATGTATAAATGGAAGAATCTGCCATTCCCGGCCATACCTGAACAAGACCGCCAAGCAATCCATTTAACAGACCTGTCGCAACGATTGCCGGAATAATCGGTACAAAAATATCTCCCAATGTCTTAATTGCACGCTTCCACCAGACTGCTTTGCTTGCTGCCGCCTGCTTCACTTCTTCTTTGGACGCTGCGGATACGCCTGCAATCTGAATAAATTCATCATACACTTTATTCACAGTTCCCGTTCCTATAATAATCTGTAACTGTCCGGACGCATCAAAGACACCTTTTACCCCGTCAATCTGCTCCAATGCCTTTACATTTGCTTTCTTGTTGTCTGCAATGACCAATCGCAGTCTTGTTGCACAATGTGCTGCTGAGATTAAATTTTCTTTGCCACCAATCTCTTTTAAGATGGCTGTTGCACATACTTTGTAATCCATACACCTTTCCTCCTTAAAAATATTTTACATGTGTGAAATCGGTTTCAGTTTCTTTAATTTCATTATATAGAGAACTGTTCGCAGTGTAAATTGTCAATAAGCTAGATTTTTTCAATTATTATTTGTGCATTTTTCACAATTATATGTTTTGTAATATAAAATCATTGTGTTTCTATTCCAAATATTTTAAACTATTTATGAAATCAATTTCATAACACAAAGGACGTAACAATATGAATATTAGTGAAATTGCAAAAATGGCAGGCGTATCTCGTGCTGCAGTATCAAGATATTTAAATAACGGTTATTTAAGCAACGAAAAACGAGAAATCATTGCAAAAGTGATTGCGGAAACCGGATATATGCCTTCTTCACAGGCACAAACCTTGCGAACCAAACGAACCAAAATCATCGGTGTTATCATTCCAAAGATTGATTCTGATTCGATCTCACAAATCGTCTCTGGAATCAGTGAGGTTCTCAGTGCCTCCGGCTATCAAATGCTATTAGCAAATACCGAGAATCAGCCGGAAAAAGAACTCGATTATATCAATACGTTTCGACAAAATATGGTCGATGGTATTATTTTACTTGGAACATCCCTAGACGATGCGAAACTAAAAAACATTCAGGAACTAGACATCCCTGTTGTCATACTAGGACAATTCGTGTCTGCACCTTCCTGTATCTATCATGATGACTATCACGCAGCCGTATGTATGACTGAGCAACTGATTAAAAAAGGGTATCACAACATTGGATATATCGGTGTCTCAAAAAACGATACCGCTGTTGGTGTTTTACGGCAACAAGGCTTTCTTGACACGATGAGAGCACATCATCTTGCTGTACCTGAAGATATGGTTATAACAGGCTCTTTTTATATGGAAAATGGATATGAACACGCACCACTTCTATTAGAACGACACCCTGAATTAGATGCAATTCTTTGTGCGACAGATACAGTCGCACTTGGTGTCATTAAATATTTAAACGAACAGGGAATTTTAATCCCAACGCAAATTGCTGTCGCCGGGTTTGGGGATAGTCGTGTATCGTCTATTCTTCAGCCTAGTCTTACGACGATTCATTTCTATTATCATGAATGTGGCGTTGAAGGCACGAAAATGCTCTTAGAGAAACTACAAAATCCTGAAATTCCGAACAAATCGATAAAATTGGGATTTGAATTGATTTTAAATGATTCTATATAAATAAAACATTTAGAAGGGAGACTGCACACATGAAAACACAAACATTTGATTTAATAAGCTGTGGAGAATTTTTGATTGATTTTACACCTTGTGACAAGCTATTTACCTATACTGCCAATCCCGGCGGTGCTCCTGCGAATGTTGCAATTGCAGCAGCAAAGAATGGACTTCATGTCGGTTTTCTAGGCAAATTAGGTGATGATGATTTTGGAAAACGTCTGATAAATGTTCTGACTGACTATCACGTTACCCCTCTCATTGCAGAATTAACAAAAGAAGCAATTACGACATTAGCTTTCGTAACCCTCTATGATAACGGAGAACGCTCTTTTACATTCACAAGAAAACCGGGGGCTGATATGTTACTGTCTGCTTCTGATATTGATGAAAATCTAATTGCCAATTGCCGAATATTTCACAGTGGAAGTTTCTCCTTATCTGACAATCCTTCTCGTGATGCTGTAAAAGAAGCGATGAAACTCGCCAAAAAGCATAACAGGATTGTGAGCTTTGATATTAATTACCGAAGTGCCATCTGGGATTCTATGGATTCCTGCAAAGCAGAAGTGGATGCCTTACTTCCATATATTGATCTTTTAAAGATTTCTGACGAAGAACTATTCTTCGTTGGCGGTGAGAATAATATTCCTAATTTTATGGAAGAACATCATATTACTGTTGTGATTCAAACATTGGGTTCTCATGGTGTTCGTTATTATTTTAACAAGGAACAGGGAGATATTTCCGGATATACCGTTCATGCAATTGATGCCACCGGTGCCGGCGATGCATTCTGGGGTGGATTTTTAAGTTCTCTGTTGATGTCTGGCGTATCTGATCTTTCTGATATTACATTAGAGCTGGTAACAGACAGTGCACGTTATGGCAATGCCGCCGGTGCGCTCTGTGTGCAGAAATATGGTGCGATTACGGGACTTCCTACAAAAGAAGAAATTCGTGCATTGATTGAATCTGAGAATTCATAAAGAATCCTTTTTATGGTTCAGAATAAACAAGGTTCCCTTTCGTTAGATTATTTTGTCTAACAAAAAGGAACCTTTCTTAATACAATGCGTTATATCCGATTCTTCTATTGAATTTTATCACAGTTTTTGATTGATTCTGTTTCCAAAATAGAACTTCTTTATGATGGTATCATTCTTAAACTTATAGAATTTGTATTTCAAACCTTTATAATGCCTTCTCATACAGTGCAAATATATCCTCACTTCTACTGCTTCTTGGATTCACTAAAATATTACCACTTTTCATGGCATCCTCTGTCATCTGTGGAAATACTTTACGTATCTCATCTTTTGAGATTGTCTTTCCCTTACCTGCATGATTAATTGCCTCTGTAAGATTTGCAGGAATTCCAATATCATTATTAAGTTTCCTAAATGCCTCTGCTAACCAGGTTGGCTCAAATTCTGATTCTATTGCAGAAATACAGCTGATACAGTTATATATTTTGATATATTTTCCACTATCTGCAAGCGCATTATACTCTGCTACAACCGGTAAAAGTACTGCGTTGGCGACACCATGTGGAACATCAAAATACGCACTTACAGGATGACTCATCGCATGAACATTTCCTAATCTTGCAAAGGAAAATGCAATTCCAGCAAAAAGGGAACCCGTCATCATCGCCTCGGCTACCTCAATATTTTTTCTGTTTGCTACAAATGCCCTAATATTTTTCCCAATATACTCCATTGCTTTTAATGCAAACATATCAGAAAATGGAGTCGCTGCAGTCGATATATATGCTTCCTCTGCATGTATAAACGCATCAATTCCACAGGCTGCTGCCACAGATGCCGGTGCCGTTGTTATAAGCGTTGCATCCAATATTGCATAAGCAGGCAAAAGTTCATAACTAAATACTGTTAGCTTATAATCTCTTGTATGGTCTGTAATTACGGAAAATGCAGTGACTTCCGAACCAGTTCCTGCAGTCGTTGGAATTGCTATCATCGGTATAATTTTGCCGGGTACTTTTCCTGCGCCCTCATATTGTGTAATACTTCCACCATATTTTGCAACCACTCCTACAGCCTTCGCCACATCCATCGGTGAACCGCCGCCAAGTGCTATAATAAAATCAGCACCTGACGATTCATACGCTTCCCTTGCTCTTTCTACCGTCGTAACAGATGGGTTTGCTTCAACATCGCAAAATATTTCACTTGTAATCTCTACACGTTCTAAATAATCTGATACCTCTTTAGAAAGTCCCATTTTATGCAAATGTGGTCCCGTAATAATCAGAGCCTTCTTTCCGCCAAGTTTTTGCGCACAGTCCGGAAGGGAACGAAGTGTTCCAGCTCCGACGATAATATTCTGTGGTATACTAAACTGATAATTCATAACTTCACCTTATCTTTCTGATTCTATATTCGCTACAACTTTAAACATTTTAATAAAATAGTATTTCCTGCAAGCGATATTTCTACATTTGTAGTAAAACTTTATCAATCGCTGCATCAATAATGAATCCAAGTTCTTCATCTCCGACTTCCGGCATAAGTGCTGCTGCTTCATCGTCAGAGATAAGTTCAACCAAAAGTCCAAAGTTTTCTTTATAGCGATACTGACAAATCGTATAAAATATTACGCCCAGAACCGCCCAGCTGCCAACCATAAGCCATTCCTGCCAAATTAAACTTCCGCCAGAACCCGGAACACAATACATAAAAACCATAAACCCTGACATCAATATTGCGAGTGAACCTACAAGTTTATAACATGGAACCTTATATGGACGCTGCATATCCGGCTCTTTTTTTCTAAGAATCATAAATGATATTGCAACCATACAATATGCCAGACAACAGCCAAAGTTTCCTGCATCACAGATCCAAACCATCATTGCTCTTCCTGCAAAAGGTGCAACCATCGTGATAACACCAATTAAAATCAAAGCATGAATCGGTGTCTTATGTACGGGATGAAGTTTTGCGAAAAATTTAGGAATCATATAGGATTCAGCCATAGAATACAATGCCCTGGAACCACCTAACATAAAGGAATTCCATGATGTAACAATTCCACACATACCGCCAACAATAATTACCTTTGCCATCACAGAAGTTCCAAACGCTTTTGCCATTGCATCCGCAGTTACCAAACCTGTTCCTGCCTGAGATGCCGCAATGGCAATCGGATCTAATACAAAACCTACCGCAATAATAACAAGTGCATAAAATACCACTGCAAGTACCACTGACAGAATCATCATCTTTCCAATTTTCTTTAATGGAACATTGATTTCTTCTGCCGCCTGTGGAATCACATCAAAACCTATCAAATAAAATGGTGTGATAATTGCCACTGACAACGTCTGCTTGATTATGCTTCCCGTTGATTCTCCAACAAACATTTGTCCCTGCAAATTACTTGAATCGCCATTGATTAAAGAGGCAACAATCAGTAAAATTCCAGCCCCACCGATAATACAGGTCAAAAGCGTCTGAAGCTTTGCAGCTGTTTTTGCACCTAATATATTAATCATCATAATGATAAATGCTACAAGAATCGCAACGATTAGCCACGTTGCATATATATCAAATCCCGCAACAGAATAAAGATATCCTTTCATAAATCCCGGAAATAAATATGCAAGTATGGTAGGAAATGCACATGCCTCAAAACAAGCGACACCTATATATCCTAATATAATTGCCCATGTACATATAAATGAGCCTGTCGGCCCCATCGCACGATGAGCGAAAACATGTTCACCACCGCACTGTGGCATTGCCGCCGTCAATTCTGCGTATGTAAGACCGACAAAGAAAATCATTATTCCACCGATTGCAAAGCCAATGGCTGCACCAATAACGCCGCCTGACTGAATCCATCCACCAGATGAGACAACCCAGCCCCATCCAATCATCGCTCCGAATGCTATCACTAATATATCCCAAGCACCAAGCACTTTATTAAATTCAGAAGATTTCTTCTCCATAATTTGTCACCCCCTAACCTTTTTCTGTAAATACCTTGTTGACCAAATATTCAATATACTCAGCAGTACCATCCACACCCAACAGATTACTGTCAATCAGCAAATCTCTGTTATGTCTGTCACCTCTATATGTACCCGTTATCGCCTTATAACGAGTATGAAACCGTTTATCTTTTTCAGAAATTAAAAGTCTTGCATCTGATTCTGATAATGCATGACTCTCCATAATATTTTTCAAACGAATATCGTATGGAGAATATATAAAAATGCGTAATGTATTTGGTGTATTTTTAAGAATATAATCTGCACAACGTCCGATTATCACACATGATTCACGACTCGCCAATTTACGAATAATCTCTTTCTGAACCGTGATTGCCCTGTCAGTTAAATCCGAATATTTCGAGAAGGAGCCTCGCTCCTCCCCTTTCACACCTTTACCGGCAATTGTGATTCCTGATTCGACCTTATCCATAATGTCTTTGGGAATTCCAACCTCATCAATAATCTCATCAATGACATCTCTGTCATAGAATCTAATTTTTAAATCATCTGCTATTTTTTTACCTATCGCATTTCCCTTTGCTCCATACTCACAGCCAATTGCAATGATAAAATGTTCCATAGGCACCTCTTTCTAAGACAGACTTTCCAATGTATCTTTCAAAATTGCAACTGCCTTATCACAATCCTCTTTAGATACAATAAGTGGTGGTATCATACGAATGATATGTGCACCAATCGCTGTAATCAATAATTTTCTATCTAAACAGCCATGCTTTACGTCCACTCCACTGATGGAATCTTCAAACTCAACACCAACTAACAAACCCTGATGACGAACTTCCTTAACATATGGAAGCGTTTCTAATTGTTCTGCAAAATAATCACCGACCACCTTTGCATTTTCTGGTAATTTTCGATCGATAATCTCATTCACTTCTGCATATGCTGCTGCACAAGATACCGGATGTCCGCCAAATGTTGTTCCATGAGAACCTGCTGTAAATGCTTTGGCAACCTCGGCTGTCGCACATATTGCACCGATTGGCATTCCACCGCCTAAGCCTTTCGCCATAGATACGATATCAGGCTTAATTCCATAATTCATATAGGACATTAACTTTCCTGTACGTCCCCAGCCCGTCTGCACCTCATCAATTAAAAGAAGCATATCATTCTCATCACAAAACTCACGCAATCCTACTAAAAACTCTTTTGTCGCAGGATGTACACCACCCTCGCCTTGAACCGGTTCAACCATAATCGCTACTGTATTTTCTGTACATGCATCTTTAAATGCCTGTAAATCATTATATGGAGCATAAGAAAAGCCATATGTCATAGGGCCAAATCCCACCTGACAACCATTCCCCGGCTGACCAGTTGCAGACATTGCACCAAACGTTCTTCCATGGAATCCCATCTTTGCAGTGACGATATGATAGTGATTCGGACCAAACTTTTCAATTCCATATTTTCTTGCCATTTTAATCATTGCCTCATTTGCTTCTGTACCGGAATTCTGGAAAAATATTTTGTCCATTCCAATTTCTGTACATACCTTCTCAGCTAATAAAGCCTGCGGAATTGTATATGGATAATTAAAGGTATGAATAATATCAGATGCCTGCTCTTTAATTGCCTCTACAACCTTTTCATTGCAATTACCTGCATTATTTACTGCGATTCCAGCATAGAAATCAAGATATGGTGTCTGATTCTCATCATATATATACATATCCTTTGCTGTCTCTGCCAAAAAATCAAAACGTTCATACGTCTCAATCATATACTTATTTACCTTATCTTTAATATCCTGTTTTGTTAAATTTGTGTCTTTTAATCTCATAATGAACCTCCCGCGAAAAACAAAAAAAGCAAAGGTGTGGTAATATCAACCCAAGCACCTTTGCTTTTTATTTCGTCTTTTATATTGTACACACATATAATATCATTGCCTATAATACTTGTCAACAATAAATTTATTTTTATTTTTTGTGCAATATATTGAACATTTTGTATTTTAACAAAACACTTTACCAATCATTATTTTCTCTATAACCCCCCTATCTGTAATCTAAAAAGAAACACATACAGCTGCATCTGTTATCTCCGTCATTACGATAAATGTGTGTATCATCTGTCTCAAATCGAAATACTTCTTCTTTATGTATGTTTTGCATGTGTCCATGTGTTTCTATCGTCAGAACACCATCTGTTACTGCCAGATATTCTCTTGTAGACTCACCATGACTTCCACTTACATAGACACCACCCGGCTCAATATCTATTCTATAAATTTCAACAAATTTACTGTCTTCATATGGAAAACAAGTCCAAACCTTATATTGTCCTGCCAGTTCCTTTGTCGGCACCATATTTTCGGGTGTTACAAGACAAAACTCTTCTCTCGGTGTCTCTATCAACTGATGAATAGATATGCGCAAGCCACTTGTTATCTTATCAAGAACACCTAATGACGGATTTGCTATACCTTTTTCTATCTGTGCCAACATACTCTTACTGACCCCCGTCTGCTCTGCGACCTGATCTAAACTCATGCCTTTACTATGACGAAATCTTTTAAAATTAACAGACACATTATGCGATAAATAATCCATATTTTCTCCCTTCATGTATGGTTGTAAATTTGTTACAATCCTATCAAAATGTATTTACCATTTCTACGGCCACCAAACAAATACCGTACGTGCCACAACTCTTATAAACTCATCCACTTCATAATCCTCTTTTAGAAACATCAACATCTCTTTGACATCAACACAATCTTCAACCTCGTCTGTTATCATTCCATCTACATTTCTGCTGTAAAATCGCAGCATATTGAGCGGTTTATTTACGGTCCATACGAACACTTTCTTTCCTGCTTCATGAATCTTGTCAATATTTAAAGGCGTTGCCATTTCTTCCTCTAAAATCAGTTGATCTGCATCAAGATCTTCAATATCTCCAAATGCGGCATAACACAAATATCCTGTTTCTGCATTTGGGTAGTTCTGCTCCATATAGGAAATCAGAGGGTATTTTAAACTGATAAACACGACCTGATCTAACATATCGTGACTTTCTACAATTCGATATAAATCATCAACCATCTGTTTATCTGCGGTCTTTCCCTTCAGTTCTATGTAAAGAATCGCTTGATTTTTCGCTGCCGAAAGGATTTCATCTATCGTGCAAACTTCTGTATGATTTACAGCAAATGGATGATTATCACGAATCTGCAATTGTTTTATTTCCTGTAATGTCCTATTCCAGACATTCCGTTTCTCCCCTGCTACTCTATCAAAATTCGCATCATGATTGAGTACATAATATCCGTCTTTGGTGCGCTGTACATCAATTTCACTCGCTCCTGCACCTTCTTGTATCGCAAGTTCCAAACCACGAACGGAATTCTCATTTCCAAGAGTGCCACCACCTCTGTGTGCAATCACCATAGCATTTCCTATTTCCGGAAAAAATGCATCAAACCGATATGCTGCAACAACGCTGAAGACAATACATAAAAGGAGAATACCAACGCTTGGTACTACAAGTTTTTTTAGATTGCTTGTACGTGGATAACATTCTTTTCCTTCATCTTTTTCTGTGTACGATTCATAGATTCTTGTCAGTTCAATCCACTGAAATGGTGTAAATAATAAGGAATACAGATATGTAACGACCAATACCAAAATCGCAGAAAAGACGATAACAAACCGAAACCGAATCATATGATATGTTCCAACAATTTTACCAACGATAAAAAGGCAGCCGCCTAATATTCCCACAAGAAGAATTCCCGTAACGATTGTTGCGAACAAAAATCTGCCGTAACGCACCAGAAAATTTTTCCAATGATTTCGCATTAATCTACCGGCTTCTTTTCGTGCTGCTCTTGCATTTTTATCTTCTAAAATCACACAATGGAATAAAAATATAAAATAAAAGCTAATGACAAATATAAGAAATAGTGCCGTCTGGTATAACAGTTCATAGAATTGATTTTGCGCAATAAATTCTGTAATAAATCTTGGTATATACAGACTGCCTGTCAATGTAATTCCAAGTCCTACACCAGCGATTGGCAGTAAAAATGCAACGTATATAATGAGAAAAAAGCCAAACGGACTTCGAAACTTCTGTATTGATTGAAAACTTTCTTTTAGAATCGCACGCACACGAATCGGCTGCTGATGAATGACCTTTGAACTGAGTAATATCATCGCATTAATATCAATTACCATATATGCAATTAATAACCCAATCCCCAACAAAATCCACAGCCCCCCCTGAACCGATGTCATTAGAAATGGTATATCTCCACTGCTGACTGCGCTTCTGCTTGTTGTCCAAAGAATCGTTCCTCTTCCAAACTCAAAAATGACACCAATCACCAGCAACCAAAATTTCGTAATCAATTGATAACGCAAAATATCCGGGACACTTCCGATGTAATTACGCAACGGAATATATTTCTGATTGCTTTTTCTTTTAAATTTCATACATCATCTCTCCACTTTATTCGATTCATACATTATTTATATCTTATCAACTGTATTGAATTTGTTACAATCTAAAAGGTAAAAAACAAAAGCAAAAAACTTATTGCTGATTGGCTGCAACGTGGACTTTTATCCATCTTTTCATGTTCTTCTTGTGACACATACAAATTTCGATTTAACGAGCAGTGCCAAAAAGAAATAACAAATACTCGATGGGAGCTTGCTC
>AUXO018072318.1_pt1 | contig 13449 bp, 24 predicted proteins | sample 768731 | NCBI WGS metagenome assembly AUXO01 (sample SAMN02715735, study PRJNA202380) | gut metagenome | biome: sheep rumen | host: Ovis aries | place: New Zealand: Palmerston North
GGGAGGAGGAGATACAGAAGATAACCGGCTCCTGCAATTCCTAAACCTGCCACTACCATCCCAAGTTTTCCACCGGGCTTTTCCCAGGGAGACTTTTTCGATGAGAATCCACCGGATCCCATCGGAATTAAACCGTTGTTGTCCATATATCTTTAGTCATTAAGATATTCATTAAGCTTCTTTCTATCCTCATTGAGAATTCCAACCATAAAGTCAAGAGTTGCATTAAAATTCTTTTCCTTTGTATTGAAGTCTTCTCGTTTGGAATTTATCGTACTTAATTTTTCATTCAGTGCAGCTTCACGCTTCTGTAATTCGAGTTTCAATTTTTCAACTTCCTCTTTTTCAGAAGCTACTTCACGTTCTGCCTGATCTATTTCTAACGATCTTTTCTTATTAAGGGCACTGATTGCATCTTTTCTCTCATCTTCCATTATATTAATATAATGATCGATGGACCCAAGAATTTTATCCTTTGTGATTCCAGCTTGAGGGAAGAAGCGTTTCATATTTGCAAAAGCCTGACGATATCTTTTTCTTTCGTCTGGCTCTATCTCTACGCTCTCCTTATCCATTGCTGTCTCCTTAAGTTCAAGGTAATCTGGACCAGGAATATTCTCTGAAGACAGTTTTTCTTCCAGTCTTTCGAGCATTTTCTGATCTATATTACCAGTAGACGTTTCTTGGGCTATATTAATTTTCTTAAGAGACGTTTCAGAAGAGGGAGCAGGAGTCGTTGATACACTCTGCTGTTCTTCTGCCTTCGGTGTTTCCTTAGGTGCCTCTTCTTCTAAAAATAAACTCTTAATATTAAATCTTTTTGCCATTTTATTTTTATAATTTTACATATATAAGGAAATTGCGTTTGAGATCCCTTGAATGCCCTAATTATGAAATCTCACTATAATTGGTGAGGTTGTGACAATAAAATTTATAAAAATAATATATGGAAAACTTAGATCTTATATTTGCCCTACTGAATCAATACGTATTTCAGTTGGGGAAAAATAATTTACAAGATTTACGCTATTACTTCCAAACTAATCCAGCAACCAGTGGAAATCAATTAGTTGAGGAAGTCTTAAATGCGGTAGATACGTATAATCTAGAACAACTTGGTCAACCCCTCTTTGACTCTATCCTTATGAAGTGCTGTAAAACTCCGGCAGAGAAACAGCAGATTATGTCATCGATTATGAAGTGGAAGAGTTATGGAAAAGAGGAAATCAAACCAACCATTAAGGTTATACAGAATCTTATCGCAGCATCAAAACTAGAATATGCCTCTCGATTATATTCTAATGATGCTACAGAGTATATAAAATACATTAAAAATTTAAATCTTCCGACAGGTGATGTTGATGTCTTTAGCTCAACTACATTTTCAGGCCTAGATATAAATACAATAATCGCCGAAGATGCAAAAGGCCAGGTCCCAACAAACGTAGATTGGTTAAATAAGGCCTTTGGTGGGATGGGCGGAATTAATCGTGGGGAAATTGGCGTTATATCTGCTCCTCCAGGTGTTGGTAAATCTCTTTTCGCCATGGATCTTGCCTGTTTTATGGCTGCATCAGGGGAGAAGGTTTTGTATGTATGTCTTGGTGATATGAATTATAGAGACTTCATACAAAGAATGTCATCTATAGCATTCGGAGTTAGTTTTGCAGATGCCGGAAAGAATATAGGGATGATGTATGAACAACTGAAGAATCTGGTTGGAAATAATCTCGAAATAAGTGTTAACCCGTCAGGAACAGTGACCTCCGGAGAAGTAGTTGATTTTGCAAGAAATAAGAATTTCTCTGTGGTAGTGGTTGATCACGATGGTAACTTTGCAGGAGCTACCGATGGAGAAAGCTTATATTCGACTTATTCAGATATTTACAACGACTTTACCAAATTATCCATGGAAGGAAGATTAGTACTAATTTGTAGTCAGGCAAAAATCTTCTCTTGGGATAAAATTATTGGTCTAGAGTCTTTAAGTGATTCGTCCAAGAAACAGCATGTGGCGGATTGGATTATGACAATAAGTAATGTTAATCCAGATTGTCCTAATCACCTTTATGTTATGAGTCTTCCAAAAGCTCGTCGTGGTGAAGTTGGAAGCAGAGCCTATGTAATTAGAATACAAGGTAGGTTTATTGAAATTCCTAAGGGTCTCTATGATCAACTTCGTCAGGATAGAGAAAAGAAGGACTATACCGAAAGAGACATACAGAATATGATAAACCAATACAAGGCACAGATCAATAAGATACAACAAAGCCTTGGAACAGCGACAACACCAATATCTCCTGGTCATAATCCTTTTACAAAATGAATACTGGTGTACTTTTAGGATCTCCAGACGAGGTTCCAGTTACTATTGGCTATCAAATTCTATATGATCCAAAAACTAGTAAAGTATATATGGCTGCTTCCGGACAGTGGCACGAAATACTTTTAGGAAGAGAAGAGGAAATTTTATTTGAAGAAATAAAACAATGAAGAAAGAAATAAAGATACTAATAACTCTTAGTAGAAAATTTATATCTGTCAACGCCCTCTATAACTGTAGGATTCAATATATCGGAGGAAAACCTAGGGCCGTAATGTATAAGAACCCCGAAGCCAATAAAGTTGAGGCAGAGATAAGAAATCAGCTTTTGGCCGTGGATTTTTCAGATTACAAGGAGTGGCTTAGGAATACAGAACAGTTTGAGCTTGAACTTAAATTTATCCTCAAGAGAAATGTATCCAGGAGAGACGTCAGCAATGAAATTAAACATCTTGAGGACGACTGGGTAAGGTTTGTCGTTAATGATCTTGGCATAGAAAATTATGATGATAGCAAACATGTAAAGGTAGTGGCTGAAAAATATACCATGCCAGGTGCTGATAATGAATATGCTCTTTTAACACTAAGAGAATCTAAAGCTAATATACGGTATGATAAAATTCAAAAACCGGAGAAGATTTGGATTAACTCATTATCGGCCGAAGAAACAACAGCCCTACTTCCTCCTCTCCCAAAGAAATTAAAAAAGAAAGAGAGGTACTTAGTTTGGGCTGATTATGATACGGCCGATACTAAAATATACTTCCTCTCCCCAGATAATAAAATTTCTCCCCTTATGGCTGGAAAGATATATAAAGACATAATTTCAACCTCTAGAGAAGATGGAAAATTTCTCTGTATAGGTATTCTTCCAGGAAATAATGATGAGGAAATAATCGACTGGCTGAAGAAAGAGATCAGCGAGATAAATACGAGAAATAATATCATAATGGATGAAATAGAGAAAAAGGAGGATATCTTAAAATGGATCAAGTAGAATTTAGAGCACTGCGGGATAAACTTAATAATGAGGAGACTGGCAAATATATAATGATAAAAAATAAAGATACTTGGACATGGATAAAGGTTGATGAAAATATAAACCTAGAGTCTGAGAATCTTGAAGGAATAGAATATAATGAGGTACGACCTGATTGGTTGAAAGATTTAGGCCACCTCTTAGGATTCATATATATTGGTCATAACTGCCCCGCCTGTCTTGGTTATGGACGTAGAGGAGAGGAAGAAATAAAACTATTAAAATATATTTGGAAACAACAAAATGAAATATATAATAATAGACAACAGGACGAATAAGATAATTTGTTTTCGTGGCGGATATACGACCAGACAAGGAGCCGAAAATGGAAGATACTCTCTATGTAGTGAGATTTTTAACGAAGCTATAAAATATGTAAGAGAAATACAAAATCTTCCACCAGGATCCCTATTCTCTAACGCAGTTCATAAATATGTAGAAGAAAACTCCTCTATAGTCGAAGTTTCTGAGATAATATACAAGACGGCAGAAGGAGTGGAGATAAGACAATAAAGGGATATACAGTCCCTTTATTTTTCTTATAAGTGATATGATATTTACGTCTTATTATGGAAATAGAAAAACAAGAACAGAAGACATAAAAATTCAAATATCATGTACTTCTCCTTATAAGTGCGATGGAGAATTGGAAATATTTTATCCACCCTATGAATTAGTCAATGGTATAAAGACTGGAAAGATTAGCGAGGAAGAGTATACCAAAAGATATCTAGAAGTTCTTGAAGATCGGAAGAAAGACATAGACACTATTATTCCTACTCTTAAAGAATTTTCTCAAGAAAAAGATATAGTTTTCCTTTGTTATTGTAGTCCTAAATCTTTCTGCCACAGACACATACTTAGGGATTGGTTAAACAAGAATTATAATTTAGATATAAAAGAATATGCTTACTAAGAAAGAAATATTACTGAAGTGTCGTAATATCCTTCATTCAAGCCCTATTGGTTGGCCTATAAAGCAGGAAGATTTCAATTACCTCGTCCAAAATATATTCCCCTTACATAAAGAGTGGGATATAAAAAGAAATGGATGCAATGTCAAATCAATTATAGTCAGAAGAAATCCAAAATACGGCAATAAACAATTTGCTATGATACTTGACAATGACACCATAGTTGACATCTCTTTTATCGAGTGTATAAATGGAGAGCGTCTTAGAGATGAAGTAAAAGAGGCATGTAAGAAAGCAGTACCTGATCTCTATAAGAGCGAGGATAATACTGTTTTTGAGGACAAAGTAAGGTCTTGGATTAAGAACTTTGATCTTGGGGAAATTACCATAGGAAAATACATAAATCACACCAGCATGGAGTTCATTAACCAAGACCTAATTGATAATTTCAGGAATTGGTATGAAGGAGTTTAATGTTATAATCTGTGGTTCAAGAGAGTGGACGGACTATGACCTCTTAAAGCAGAAATGTGATGCTTATCTTAAGAACAAGCTATCAGACCCAGACACAAAAGTAATAATCGTCTCTGGATGTGCTAGAGGGGCTGATACTCTTGGAGAAGAATATGCCAAGGAAAGAGGACTAGAGGTAAAAAAGTTCCCTGCCAAATGGGATAAATATGGAAAGCGTGCTGGCTATCTAAGAAATATGGATATGGCAGAAGTTGGAAATGCGGTTATAGCTTTCTACTCGGCTACATCTGAAAATAAAGGAACCAAAATGATGGTTCGAATAGGAAGAGAAAAACACTTATTAATTCGCGAAGTATATGATAAAAAATTACAAAAAGAAACCAGTGATAATTCAGGCACTGGAATGGAACGGAAGTAATTACGAGGAGATAGATAATTTTCTCGGATCTAATTACGAATTCTCCGGAACTACACTTATAATTCATACCTTAGAGGGAGATATGAGTGCTAAGAAGGGAGATTATATTATCAAAGGTGTTCGTGGGGAATTTTATCCTTGTGAAAAATCGATCTTTGAGGAAACTTATGAAGAGGCGGAGTAATCCCCTCTTTTATTTTCCTTATATGTGTTATGGAAACTTATGTATTAATTGCAATAATAATTATAGGATTTATTATTGGTAGAAAGAATATAAGAATAATTAAAGTTCAGCGAAAAGGAGCATTTGGTGGAAGAGTATACCTGGTTAGGAAAAACGAAACATTAACTTTTCGTGATGACAGAATATCATGTGTCGTATATTATTTCATAGAGTTTGTTTCTCCTATCACCTATAGATCATATACCACTTCTGAAACAGATCAATTGTGGTTAGATCAACTTTATACTCAATATAGAGAAATTCATAATATTCCATCTCCATATAGAATTAAGAATACACGAAAGGCTGCTGGAATATCTTCGAGGGAACTTGAAGAGAAGTATGGATTAAATCAAGGAAGATGGGAAGATTTTGAAGACGGATTAATGCCAACCCTTGAGGAGGCTGAAATTTTAAATAAAGCAATAGATGAGGAAGTTGCTACTCTGCTACGGGAAAAAGGAATTTGATGAGAGGGCAGGGGATCCGGAGTTTGCATATATTTCTATCTGTGGAACTATAGACTCCGGAGAAAAACACAAACTTGACCCAGACTTCTTCAATGTCCTAAACTTAAACTTTGATGATATCGGAGAAGAAGAAATATCGTGGGGAAATTATGTTCTTAAAGGAATTTCCGACTCTGATGCTGAAGCTGTAGTTAAGTTCATTGAGAAAAACAAGGACAAGAATTTTATGATACATTGCAAGGCCGGACAATCCAGAAGCCAAGCAATAGTAAGATATGTCCTTGATTTTTATGGTGGTGAAGATGAGTGGGAAATTAATAAGGATAATCCGCCAATCACCCCGAATCAATTTGTACTATCAAAATTGAAGAGAAGTTATTATAATATTATCACAAAATGATCATACTTGGAATTATTATATCTCTAATACTTTGTATAGGAGCTATACTTATCTGGAATAGAATGTATACAAGGGTAGATAGAGTAATTATGTCAAATCCACTATCTACTTCTGGAATTGAGTATATAAACTTGGGAGAAACGAAATATTATAGATATATTAAGGTTCAATTTCAGCAGAACCAATATAAATATATAAATATAGATAAGAAGAGGGTACGATTATTTGAGACAATTGACCTAGAGGAAGATAATATTTTCAACTGCAAACTTCTGGTTACAAAGAAAATATTATATAGTTCGTGGATAGAAGCTAAATCCGGCTGGACTCTAGTGTATATATCTGGGAAAAATTATTATCTAGGGGAACTTATCGACGATGCTAAACTTTGTACGGATTGGACCTGGATGAGAGATAAGTGTAAAATAGATAACCATAGTACAATAAGTCTTAGGGATGTAAAATCTGGTAAAATATTTGCAGTTGAGTATGGGAACCTAGTATCAATTGTTGAGAGTACAATAGAAAATTATTATCTTCAAAATTAAAAAAGAGGGAAATTAAATCCCTCTTTTCGTTTTATTCTCCATCTTCTACCTTATAGCATCCACAGAATCTATCCTTCTCAACTCCCCATGCTGTAGTAGTTCTGAGATAATTAGATCTATCATACTGTTCGTCTTCTGGATAAACTCCACTTCTCCAAGACTCAAAATCAGAGGTTGTATCTCCCTTTCCACAATTACAGTTACAACAATCTGACCCATCATCATCCTGAATGAAGAGATCGGGGTATTGAAATTTAAGTCTTAAACATAAAGTAGACATGAAATTGGACCATGAGAACACGAATACATCTTGGTCATAGTCGGGAAAATCAGATACACCAATTTCTCCTGCCCAAACCAAAGCTTCTTTCCCACATATATGATCTGCGCCAGTCGAGTATACCTCAAATACCTTCTCAACGAGAGTTTTTAAGTCTTCTGTACCAAGCTCTATTAATTTCTCATTAAGGTACTCAATAGAAGAAACCTGATACGGAAGCATAACCTCCCGAGAAGTGTCAAGATCTAATATCGGAAGTCCTAAGATACTTTTGAGATATTCCGATACTTGAAGAAATTTACTATAATATGTAGCCATTAGAAAGTACCCCCATCTATAATTGATGCTCCTTGTACCCAGTTATCTAAATTAAGCCAGGTAAGATCATCTACAGAATCTCCGATAAACGAATATTCCACAAATCCTTCGGTAGATTTGAATCTTATTTTCATTCCGATAGCTCTTCTTGTTCCGGAAATAAGGTTTAATGCTTCTTGGAGAGTATAAACTGCATTCGGATCTTCACCCTCCTGGTTCACATCACAATACCCGTGGAGAACAGTATTAACAGCATCAACAATACTGTTTATGGTATTATTAAGAATATTTAACTCTCTGGCTGTAAGTGTTTTGCCAGTTTCAAAAGTAATCCCAGTTTTTTCTAGTATATTCATAACTTTTTAATTTATCCTAAGATTATACCTCCACCAGGATTATCTACAGGATCGATTTGCCCTATTATATCTTTGGGTTCTTCCTGCTTTCCTGGTTTAGTCATTATTGTTTTGGGCCGTCTAGTATTTTCGTTACTAGTCTTTATGCTCATTTTCTTAACCTTCTTACTCATCTTCATTTAAACTTATAACTTCCAGATCTTTCCAAGTAAATATAACATCTTCTAGTCCTTCCAGTTTTACTACCGTTATGACTTTACCGTCTGTTGATACTCGGAAATATACATCAGATACAGTGAAGGTTTTATCTGCATCAGCTAGTCTAAAGAAATTAGAAACTGGTATGCTTTTAATCTTCACTCTAGACCCAACCATATTCTTATATTCCCAAATACCGGCCGGACCTAAACCTCTATTACACTCACAATTCTTACTCATCCTTAGCTAGTTTATCAACATAGTTATTCCAATAGGTGTCTGGATCATTTCCTTTATTATGACCCTTTACCCATTCAAATTTTATTTTCCCCTGCAGCCCTTGTTTCTTAATTTCATAATCGATCTTATTCTTGATATTCTGAATGTAGGGCTCTTTAATTTTCCACTCACCGTTCATCCAAGACTTAACACCAATATAGTCGGCATACACTATAACTTCATCTACACCGATAAGATCTTTTTTAAATTTAAGAAGAGCATGATATACTGCCGTAAGTTCTGCGCTGGGATTAGAACATTTATCTGCACCAAAAGAAACCTTCATGTACTGCTTGGATAATTCAGATGAGAATTCGGATATCTTCTTCCCATCCTCGTCAATAAGAACTCCACCAACTCCCAGCCTACCATCATTCTGTTTATCTAGGTGAGACCCATCTGTATATATTTTCATATTTCTTTTATTATATTTCTGTCAACAAAATCCACCGGAAGAAGGTCTATCTCAAATTCATCCTGTATCCACGATCTAAATACTTCTGTTCCGAGATGAATTATATTTTCCAGAGATTGATTAAACTTATCTACACTTCCGGTTAACATTATAGACCTGGAGAGTAATGAGAAACTGTATATAAATTCATCCAATTTATCTTCTATCTGGATTTCTTTCTTATATGCCTCTATCTTATTTCCGAATTTACTATAGAACCGATAAAACAAAGATATGTATTCTCTTGGTATGATGACTTTTGTCCCAGAGGTAAGATAATATATAGTAAATTTATTATCATAATACCTGAGAATCATAGAGGAGGAAATACTTTTATCGTAGAGGCTCTTCAGTGGCTTATCACTAGACCAGTTCATCTTATCCTCATTTACAAATTCACTAAATAGGTCTGAGAGTTTCATAATAACGTATATAATTTAGTGAGAGGGGCATCTGTAAGTATGACGGTTAGGGTATCTTCTAGTACTGTATATCCACTTTTATCAACCCTCTTCTTATAACCAAGTTCGTTCAGGAAAGATTCTAAGTCCCTCTGAAAGAAAAAGGTTATGGATAAGAGGCCAGAGTCATTTGTACAGAAGGTTACTAGAACTGAAAATGGGAATATTTCTTTCGTTTCTAACCATTTATATATCTGGCCCTCTATATCAATCTCTGTCATATCTCTTCGATCTCATTTTCCAGAAGCCCAGACATATTAAGAATCTCGGCCAAAGGTTTTCTGTAACATTTATTATAGTCCGGATCATAACCAAAAAGAACTACCCCAGAGGCATTAAAAATCTTTACCATACTACTTAACCTAGACAGTATCTTAGTGAAATTAAGTTGAGCCAGATCTATAACATACTTTTTTATATAGGTATCAAAGTCTATTTTTCCGCTCCTATATTCCCAGAGAAGTCTTGGGGATGGTGCTAAGATTTGACAATGGGCGGGACCACAATCATACTTACTAAGATACCCAATTTTACTCATATTCTCGATTATGAAAATCGGAATTAAGTTCTTTTCAATCGCAGAAGAAATATTCTCTGGCGATGCACTTGATGTGTAAATTTTTAATTTTTTGTTATATTTCATTTATTGTCCTCCAAATTTTTTATTTGAGTTTCTAAAAGCTGAGTTCTTAAATACACCTTGCCCAGCTTTTCTCTTTTTCCCAGAGTAATTATTATTTCCATTACCCTGCTGTGATTGTTGTTGTGATATTCCAAATCTTTGTGAACTTACAGTAAATCCAGATGGTGCTGTATTTAATCGTTTCAAAAGATTTACATTATTTTCAATTAATGCAAGAATAGTCAAAGAATCAACATGATACATAACATCTGCCTGTGAAAAGATGTCCGCAGCAATAAGCCCACGTTCCTTTAAGACATCTGATATCTGTATAAAAAGATCACCAAGTCCTGAGGTCATGAGTAATGTATCCGTTTGGGGTTCATAGAGTTTGAAAAGACCTAATCCTTGATCATAATTTATAACTATCTCTATCATTTCTTTGTTGCTGCTAATATACCAAAGACAACTGCCAAACTACCAAGAACAGCTCCACCAATTATAATTTCAGTGTTCTTTATCTTAAGTGACCTATTAAGTTTTTCTACATCTTGCATATACTTAAGTTCTGTCTCGTTTAGGATTATATCTTTTCGTACTAAAATCGAATCTTTATCTGATATAACCGAAGACTGATTTTCTATAACCTCTGAAAGAGTATTATTTATTTTTATTTCTCCCTCATATTTCGCCACAATTCCATTCACATCCTTTATATTACTCTCACTTAATACAGCAAGAGTATCTTTCCGGTCGGGAATTGACATTAGCTTGGGAAGAGTGTCAGAAGATTGGGTAAGTTCTCCGTGCTTGACAAGATTTTCTTTCAAGAGATCTAAGTTTTCTGACATAGGAAGTTCATTTATCTTCTCAACTTCAACCCTTACTACGACATTTTTTATCTTAGATGCACTGTCTAAGAGAAAATCTATCCTCTGATTTTTACCATTGATAATTTTCTCTAATGAATCGATTTTCTCTCTGTTTTCAATAATCTTTATCTCTGGGTCTGGGATAGGGGTTGGTGATTTATGAAAAATAAAATAGCCTAATCCTAGACCTAAGAGTAAAGACAGAATCACAATAAGTAAACTCTGTTTGTTCATAATAAAAAAAAATAAAATCAGAGAGATCTTGACAATCTTAAAATCATCAATATCATCTCTGATATAAAGTTTATTAACCTACTCGCTATCTACAACGAGTATCCCGATTCTATACTCAACCATATTATCGCCTTCACCCTCAGACTTATAATTTACTTTTTTATGAAATAACTTATAATCATTGTCGGAAGGAACTATAACATGATTGTCCCAGGTATCATCGCTAAACCTGGAGATCAGTTCATTTAGTTTTTGAACCTTCAGTGTGGTTTCCTGAATTGTCTTTAGATCTTGGCTTGGATCTAATAGAGCTTTCAGTCTCTTGAGTTCCTCCTGGGCCGCTTTTTTATCTAACGCACCCTCAGGAAACTCTGTAAGAATATATTGCTGCGGTATATTATCCGTAACAGTATTTAAATACCTTCCTAATACTTTCTTTGAGGAGATTTCAACTACCCGGGTTTTAAACTCACTACCGGAAGCCTGAATAGACTCACACACAGAATTAATAACATCCATCGACGTAGTAATTCCTAGGCTAACAAATATTCCTACAGGCTTAATGAAATTTTCCCCATCAAGAGAATTTACGTAAAAAGTTTTAAAATTTGACTGATAGAATACCTCTACAATACTATATAACTTTTCCCTATTCATTCTATCTATTAAAATTTCGTACCTTCAAGTATTTCCAGTTGGGTTGATTTTCTGGTCTGGTATATCTACCGCCATAGTTAAACCCATACATAGTGTATTCTGGCATGGTGGATTCAATCTTATTCCACTCATCGAGACAATCTTCAAAGTCTGATATAACCACTAAAGTAGCCTCTGGACCATAGTTATCCTTGAAATACTTAATCCCAGTTGCTAGTCTAGTACCTCCACCAGTCCTGATTCGCGGGACGCCCTTCTTAGGATCTATATCTTTTATATGCTCACCAAGACCAGTACTCCACGAGATTATATCATACTTAAGTCCACGGCTAAGTTTTTTCATATTCTTAGCAATGGTCTTAAGAATTCTATCTACCAGTTCAGTATCCATCGATCCGGAGATATCAATTAAATAGACTATCTTAGGGTCGGTTGTAATAGTTACCTTTCTGGATACACTTGGAGCAATAACAGACCTAATTATACCTCTGTTATATAACTTCATCATATCTTTCTGGGTATCCTGCTTGACAACTCGATTTCTGAAGTTTTGGAATACCTCGCGAAGAGCCATATCAACTTCATCTACGTCTTTATCTACATCTCGGATTGCATCAGGTCCACCAGAATTTCCACAGCCAACTCCACCACCGGCACGAATTTGACCAACCTCTCTTTTCTTGTCAGCCTCATCTCTCGCATCGGTACCATGATCTTTTCTTCTAGGACTATTGAGCTCCTGATCAACGTCATCTCTAATACCTTTTCGATATTCAGTGTTGTCATCAGTTACGCCAAGAGATTTCATAAGGTCTGATAGACTTTGCATACCGTCAGTTCCCTGGCCTTGTCCATCTCCGCCCTGTCCATCCTGGCCCTGACCTTGACCTTGACCCATACCAGAAGCCATATCATTCATAGCATCCTGATATCCTTGGTCATAGTCACCGCCAGAAGTTCCATTTTGGTCTGCCTGATCCTTTCTCTCACTAGTACCATCCTTTTTATCATTGATAGCATCATTATATCCCTGTTTATATTCCTCGCTGGCATTTTTCCAATCGCGATTCATATTATTGAGGGCATTCTGAACATCTCTTTGACTAATCTGAGAAGTATCACCGTTTCCACCCATTTTAATGGAAACAAGCATCTTAACAAATTGATCAAGATGTTGGATGATCATCATAAGATACTCAGTGTAAGTACGATCACTAGGAAATGGAATAAGGTTTCCCTGATCATCTTTCCCAAGATAATATCTACAGGGAAGAATGAGCTTGATTAGGGCCTCCGACTTCATCTTATCGATAGATTCTTCAATGGCCTTCTCTAGGTCGGGATTTCCCTTAACCTTTTCCTTTGCAGCATTTAATTCTTCGATCTGTTTCTTTGCAAGAACCGAAGATATATCCTTCTCCATCGCCTCAATATCTTCATCACTAAGCACAGAAGTATTAACCTCCATGTCCATAGCGATATTATGAAGAGAGTGATTAAGGGAGGGATCATCTATAATTCTTTCAAGAAGCTTATCGGCGAAATCAATACCACAAGACTTATTTACATACTCAATTAATTCGGTTCTATGATCTCGAATTGCATTACATATCTGGACATCGAGTTCTTCATGGACCTCTTCAAGGTGACCTAAGTATATATGTCCATACTCATGAAGCAGAACTCTTAAATCAGTATCCGGTATTCCAAGAGTTGAACAATATATCTTATAGGTCACATTTCCATTAGAGGGATCCTTGAACTTATAACAATACCCTAATTCTGTATTGCCGGGATCATAGGCCTTTGAAGTATTAACTACAAGAATGTTTCCAAAGCTATTATATGCGCTGTCAACAAAATCCTTAATAGTCTCTAATTCAGCCTTTTTCCTCATATTCTTAAGCAG
>AUXO012136699.1_pt1 | contig 13446 bp, 6 predicted proteins | sample 768731 | NCBI WGS metagenome assembly AUXO01 (sample SAMN02715735, study PRJNA202380) | gut metagenome | biome: sheep rumen | host: Ovis aries | place: New Zealand: Palmerston North
TGTAGGCTCCCTCCTCGAAACACTCGTTCTTTGGCTGTATCTTTGCGTTTTCAAACAGTTGGTGGAGCACGTTGTTCTTATCCCCCTGGTCGGCGTTCGGACCCATCGGATACGTGAACGTCTTGCCGGCTGGGAAATCATAGCCGCCAAAATTTGTCAGCAGAACAACTCGGTTGCGGTTGTCTGTCACCTTCAACTGTACGACGAACTGCTCACTCTTCTTCGAAAAGTCCTTCAGCAATGCCTGCACAACTATCCTGTCTGATCCCACATACTCCTTCAGGCATGTGCCGTATGGAGGTGTCATCATTACGGATAGGTCTATAGGATATACTGTTCCATTCTGTCCCATTGCCAATATCGGCAACATGGATATCAATAGAAGGGTGAACAAACGTCTCATCTTTAGATTTTATATTTTGCTAATACTTACTTTCTTTTATCTATTACCTTTTTCAAGATTTCTTTAACTCATTACTTATGAGAATTGTTGCCTTCAAAATATATTGGGTCTGAATATACAGCCGGGCAAACTCGTTCAGTTGAGATTGGTCTGACTATATATTTGTAAGTGGAACCAATAGCGATCTTTTGATCAACGAAATACAACTGGTTTGGCTTCAGCAAAGCGATATCCACCATTTGTCCATCATCTTTTTTACGGTAGACAATATATCGCTTGATCACCTCATTTGATGTTATATTCCAATCCAATCTGATCTCTTTTTGGTCCTCAGTCACTATCAATACTGCCTTTAGATCACCGATACATCCTGGTCGTTCTCCCTTTGTCAACATTCTGTCTGAATGTGATTGAGAGACGTTGCCGACCTCATCATACACAGACATAAAATACTGCACATTCTGGCCAGGGAACTGCTCTTTGTCCTCAAACTTTGTCAGTTTTTTCTTCTTTTTCAAATCGACAGTCTGGATCAAACGGATCATACCCGTATCATCAACCTGACGATACAACTCCATGCGGTCCAAATCTGTACTTGGTGAGTTTTCCCACTCAACAATAACATTCTCCTTTGGCTGTTTCAAGAATTTGAAAACAACTGGGACAGGAGGAACTGTATCTATTTTAATCAGCTTTACCGCATCCGACCATTTTGAACGGTTGTAGTTTCTATCGACCGCATTGACACGATAATAAGCCACATTGGTCAATGTATTCAACGGAAGAGAATCAACATAAGAAGTGAGAGGATAGACCGTATCTGTCACATTGTAATATTCCATTTCGTTACCTGAATTAGAAATAAATAGTTGGTAACCAAGAATATCAGGCTCTTTATTAGGATCCCAAGAAATCTTTACAGCGCCAGACGAATCCATAACAGCTTTAAGTCCTGTTGGCATAGCTGGTGGAATGGTGTCGGCACGGAATGAAAGATAATATGACGACTGTTTTTCCTCTGGCTTTTGAGGTGTATCATTCACACCTATCGCAATCACTGCATAATATTGTGTTCTATCGTATCTGTTTGGCGATGTGAAGCTACGCTTATTGGCAGGAATCAGTTCATTAGTCTCATAGCTGAATGTCTTATAGTCTGGAGTTCTGCTGATCTTAAATCCTTTGATTTTATTCTCATACTTCTTATCAAAAGACCAACGAATTTCCTCCGACTTCTTACCGACGATGACCGTATCTACTTTTATTGATAATTTCTGGAAATTAAATTTTGGTTCGCCTTTTACCACCTTAGAATAAGGTCCGTAGAAACCGAATGGAGAGTATCCTGCCATACGATAATAGAACGTGCCCTCCTCTGTAGGGAACGTGTCACGGAACACAGCCAGATCAGACAATTTGGCATCTGTATAAGCCTGAACAAAAGGGCGTTCCCTCAACGGTTTGAAATTCACACCATCAGTGCTTCGTTCTACATTATAGGCTGAATAATAACCTGTGAATGGAGCCACCGACCACTCAAAGTGGGCGAATCTTTCTTCAAACTTACCATCAAAATCATTAGGTGTTGGCAGCACTGTTTTTTGAGACATATCTACATCCGCTATCGACACATTCACTTTTTTTGCCTTCTCGTCATCCGCAAAAATGACACGGTATTGGTAACGGGCTGTCTTATCCACTTTTTTGTCGACATACAAAAGAGCTGCAGCTTCAGCCACAGGTTTGTTGATATCACATGAGAACAATGCCATCATATAGAGTAACGACTCCTCAATACTTGTTTCGCCAGGGATCGACTCCAATTTTCCTTCATAAGGGTCATTGGAAGCTGCCTCATCTGGAGCATTTCTGTCGGAAGACGGATAGAAAATCTCCTTCAATGGCACAGCATCAGGATTTATCGCCTCCATCACAGAGAACTGCTCTTTAGATGCAGGGCGCAAAACTGGAGAAATACTTTTCCATGTTTTCTCTCCAACTGCTCTACGTTGCACCAAATAACCCGACTTGACACTACGTTGGAACAAAGCTTCTGAACCAGGAGCCCATCTCAATGAGACTGAATCGCCATGGTTGAAACTCAAAACTACAATATCCTTATCATCGGCAGCCCAACCGTTTCCTAAGAAGAAGAAAAGGGATGCCCAAATGAGAATAATTCTATTTATGTAATTCATAATTCTATTGTTGTCACATTTGTGGATGTTATAAAAACGATCCAAAGTTACTTATTTATTTCGAGAAGTTGGTGAATAGGCCACCGACCGATAGCCTATTCCCCTCATTCTTAATCCCAATCGCTCTCATTTATCTCACGTCCGCTTGAATCAGTAGCTTTTGTATCTTCATAGATATCAAACTCACTTCCGTCATAGTTGACACCATTGTCAATTCTGCCTGGGCTGCATGGCGTTCCATGAGAGTACTTAGCATGAGCATGTCCCTTAATCAAACCTCCTAAGATTCGATAATCAAAGGCTATATTTCCTTCGATGTAAACTGGTTTTGGAACCTCTCCCATCAAGTTAGCCGCAGCAGCGAACTCTACAATCTCAAACTTCTTCTTTCTGAACTTGATACCAGCTCCTGCCGCCAAGTAGACATAAACCTGTCCCTTAGCACGGTATTTGCTTGAAGCATCTGGACAGAATTCCTTGCTTCCTCTCACAATAAGCAGATCCGTACCACCAAGGAATACCAAATCAGCATATACGAACTTATTCAAATGGCAATCCAAAGAAAGAGCGATACCGAATGCGAATCCAGTACCAGACTGGAACATATCGCTGTGATCCGATGTCGTTGCCGTAGACTGTGTCACATTGAACAACGCTGAGATTCTTGGATCCAACGGTGGCAATGTTGTTGGTATGTCATGACCGAACATCAAATATGTGCTTGCATTGATTTTCTTCATGAATGTCAAACCTACTGGTGCTTTCTGCGTTCCTATATTACACCACCATTTTCCTGGCTCTGTATGAAGATTCAATTCGGCACTTCCCTTGATAATATGCTCAATCTTAGGTCCTGTTATTGCTCCGATACTCAAATCGAATATATCATGCTCGAAATCGTAGTTAACACCAACCTTTCCTCGCATGAACGACTGATTGAACTGTCCACCGTCGCCATCCTTTCCTAGGATACCAACAAGACCATCCAAGAACAAGCGGCTGACACCACCAGAACTACTGAACTCCATACCCATACGTACCTTGGCATCAATCAAATTGTCCTGAGCACAATAGAATCCGATACCAGCTGTGAATCCAAACTTGTTAGTCACATCTGGAGTGACTTTCTTAACCTTGAATTCCCATGGGTCAAAATCAGTCTTAACCTTACTATAAAGTGAAAGTGATACAGACTTCAAATATACAGTAGGCGGGAACAATACGATTCCAGGAGGCATGTTGCACTCACCAGAAACAAACCAATACTTAAACTCTTTGTCTCTTTGTTTACCTGTTGTTATGTCAAATTTAGTTCTTCCGAAATGAGCCTGTAATGATGCACTTATCTTAGGAACCTTCATCGCCAATTCTATCGATCCCTCAAATCCGTCACCATAGACATTATGATCACGGTAACCTTTGACTGAACCAGCAAGATGGAAGGCTGAATAGTCGATATTAACAGCTATCGAATTCAATTCCAATCCTGTGATCTTCCAACCAGGTTTGTCTCCGTCATCCTTTATTGTTGAGACTAGACCAAACTCTGCCTCTACTGAAGCTCCCTGTTTTTGATCATCTGGAGAATCCTTTCCAATCAATGTCAGATAAATCTTAGGTTCCAAGATTGCCTTGTTTCCTCTTGATCTTGCTCCTATCGACTTCAATCCGAATGGCAAGCCATGCAGGCTTGGCACATCCACTCCGTTCAACGAGAACTTGCCTGCGTCAAAATGAGGGTTCTCTGAACATAACTTCAAGCCTTCAAATCGCAAACCGTCTATATTGACCAACTTGTTTTTAACCTCCAAGCCTCCATTCACAACCAAAGTGAATATATTCTTATACTTTGGATTGTTCTTGTCAGTTGTATCTGCGACGTGCTGATACTGGAAGTTTGTACCCTGACCTAACGTCAATTTGGTTGTTTCAATAATAGGCAAATTAAACGTCATGTCTCTCTTGATCTCAGTCTTGATATCCACACACAGATGACCTCTTGAGTCTGAATACATTTTTCCATCAAGACCGAGTGTCAAAGTATCTTTTCCATCGTTTGTAGTCAACGGTTTGATCTTGACTTCTCCTGCCAAGCCTCCACCAGAGACTTTACCACCTGACAATCCTATACTGATATCAGTAAACTTGGCCTCAATGGTCGAGTTCTTTTTCTTCTCGCTTTTCGTGTTGTCGATTGTTGTCTGGAACCATCCAGAGACTCCCGTCTCATCAATCAACATATTATATGCGGCAGCACCATTGACCGGGAATTCCGGGAACTGCTGTGTCAGATCCACAGCGAGTGTCTTAATAGCAAATCCTGTCCAATAGGCTGCATCTTCAGGAGCGAAAGGAGCCTTGTATCCTTTAGGGAACTGGAAATTCTCAGCATTGCGCTTGGTACTGAAATCGATGACCAACTGCTCCGCTTTATATTTCACATCTTGGGTCGCCTTTATCTTAAACTCCTGTCCGTTGTCGAATCCTGCTTCAAAAAGGAAATCATTCAAATCGTTGATATAGATTTCAAAATTGGCGAGCATCACGGAATCTCCAGTTATATTGGCGTCCGCACTATAAATCACATCGCTCTTGAATCTAACTCTACCTTGCAGATACATCTCCTTGAATCCGTTACAATCAATTTCGACGTATGATGTCTTTTTCAGATCCAAATAGATTCTATCCTTTGACAAAGTGTATGGAATATATTCCGCGTTAACAAATTCTGCAGGCGGATCAAGCATAATCTTCGACTCTCCACTACCCATCAAAATTATATTCTCTCCCTTGAATCCTAAAGTGATAGGATCATCACAGGCAGTGAATGGCAAGGTCCAATAGGCATGGGCGTCCAAAGCCACAGACCCCTTCTCCAGATCTCGAGTGTATGACAAAGTGTCGACAGAAAGTTCAAACTTCATATGGTCAGATCTGATTCCGACTGGCATAGTATAGGCAAGATTGATGCAGTTTTTAGCATCATTCACCAATTTAGCCGTCTTACTCTCCAAATTGCCAAGATGTGTCCTGATACTTTTTGCCACATCCGACTCTCCCTGGACACTGGATTTTAGTTCATCCACCGTCTTTTTCAAACTCTCAAGATCCATCTTCTTCAGACCATCGACATCCATATTCTTGATCTTCTCGAAAGACTCCTTCAGTTTGCTCAACGACTCACTGGCAGCGTCGCCTCCCTCTTTCCATATATCCGAAGCATTTTCAGACGCTTTGGAAAAATCATCTTTTATCGCCTTAAGTTCTTCAACCAATTCGGTTGCCGAACTTTTCACCTTATTGATGTTGTCGGTAACAATCTTCTTCGTGCTGTTCACAATGCTCGCATTCGCATAGACTTGTCCATGGGAGAAAATGAGCAGCGACGCAAGGAATATTGCCTTCATCAGCCATCCGCCAAATTTAAATTTCGCTTTTTTCATCGCCTATTGTTTGCTAAAAATTGACACGGTATGTCAAGTTAGTTAATGACTCGAATTTATTGTCCCCTGTCACCATTGCCTGCAGGTATTTGGTGAAACCGCTATTCAACGAGAACGAATGAGTAGGGGCACCCTTTTTCTCTGGCTTTATCGTGTATGAAGCGTTCAGTCCGGAATTTAGAAGACCACCGTCTTCCCTATCCTTCACCACATTCTTATTGTATGCCACAGATAGTCCAGTGGATAGTTTTCCATCAAAGAAGCTTTTGTTGAGAGAAGCTCCCGGGCCATAATACATTGAGTTGGTCATGGAAGCGTCGCAATAATTGGCATTGAAATATGCCGACCATCCCAATGCTATCTCCTCAAACTGCTGGGAAAAATTCAATGATCCGTTGTAGAAATCTGAATACGACGTGAGTTTTTCCTCCGTCAGCATATTGGCGCATTGATACGACGTGGTCAGAGACACCGACTCTTTCACCTTCTTTTCTCCTCCGAAATTGAATGCGTTGGTCATTGAGATGCATCTCGACACCTGATAATAGTTCAACGAATCCAATGCATTGGTGTAATAAGGATAAGAAACCGGTTTCACCTTAGTATATGTGTTGAAATTTGAGAAATTCAGATTCGTGCTCCACACTTTTCCCGAATTGTAACCGATATTCGCAGAGTAGACGACGTGGCGTGTATCTGTCGAGCGGTCGTTGTCCAGATTATTATACTGAAGACCGAAATTTCCCGACATGAACAGTTTTCCGTCAAAAAGTTTCAAATTCGGAGCGACGGTGATGTTCTGCTCATCCTCGTTGAAATAGTAGCCACCCAACGAAGAATAGTAAGGAGAGATACGCTCATATTGCAAAGAGAGACCGAACACCTTACCCTGATAGCCCAAAGAAGCGTTGAACGCATCCGTCATCTTCTCCGACTGTTTCCTATGGAAGATCTTGTCGATAAAAGTGGTAGTGACCACAGTGTCCAGCTGGTCGTTCAGAAGGTTCATATTGTAGACAGAGACCGCATACTCCACATGAAAATTGAAATATTTCAAGAAAGTCTGAGTTACAGCTGCAGAGACAGCAGTGTTCTTCTTCGGAGCCATAAAACACTCGTCAGGGATGTAGCCCGTCAACGAATTCTCCTTGTCCTCACCATGGAAGAAAGTCACCTCATAGGATCCCGTCTTACCATGATACGCCACCTTACCTGCATAACCCATACGCTTATAGCAGACATAGCCGACATTATCCTTGACTGGATCATACTCCACCGCCTTATTCAAACGGCCATACATACCGGAGATTTCCCAATTGCCAGGAGTCAGCTCCACTCCAACGCCATTGAAATCATGGTCGGAAAGAGTATACTTGCCAAGAGACATCACATTAGTGCCGACCAAGAGATGCACCCACTTATAGCGAGGATCCAGTTTGAAACGGTTGAACGGCTGCGTATAGCTCCTTTGCGTATTGCTAAACGAAAAGGAGAAAGGCATAGCAATACCCCAAAGGTTAACGTTGAGATTACCATTGAGGTAGAAAGCATACGGATCACGCTTCACCAGGCTATCGCTACCGGCATAGAAGTCGTTGGACAGCGACAAACCTCCATTAGCCTTGAACCCCTTCTTGAAACTGAACTCATCCAGATTCTGAGAAGTGGTTGTGATGTCAGCGTGAGCCGCCACCACAGCGAATAAAAGGATGCCCAGCAGGACATAGAGTTTTTTTCGTATCATTTTCTTTTATTCAAATTGTATCTTTTTTTAATTTCTTCTTTATTTTTTATATCGAATCCCGATTCCGACATTCGATATCACGATTCGCGACATTACAATTCCGAATTATCGACATTCGGTTCCCGTTTTCCGAATCCCGTTTCCGACACCAACTTCGCAGGAATCGCCAAGTAATCAAATATGGCGTCACTTCGTGAAACAGGTTCTACGAACCTGACGACACACGCCGAGTTCCTCATTCCAAGGGTCGTAGACCCTTTATCTCCGACGGTAGCCGATTCCAAAATGATTGAGGTCGACGGACCGAATTCATTTTGGTGTCGGTTTATTCGATTTATGGTGTCGACAAACCGAAATCATCAATAATTAAAGCCAAACATCCACAAAGGAACAATATTACCGTGTCCGATTTCAATATCATCTTTCACTATATAACCACAAGGCAAATTGTCTATTTGTTTTTGACCTTTATTTTTTCCGCCGATTTCGAATGTATATTTTTCAATTTCGAAATCAGACTGTCGAGATGCAAACAATTTGTTTTTTACCCTCATTTGATTATAGAAGAACGTTTCTCTGATGTTGCCAACATCCGGATGTCCTCCAGCCAAGACAGTCATAAGAGAAGGGTTGTCAATATAAACCTTTTCTATTTTTCCAAGTGCACGCATTCCTACAGTATCATCCCTCAACATTCCAATCATACCAGCCCGTTCCAAATAGACAAGATAATCAGGAACATTATTTTTGCTCACACTCAACTCCCTTGCCAAATTATCAGCATTGGGTTTGTATGGAGCCAAGGTTGAAATCACACACAGCATCTGTTTTAGTTTGCGAGCAGTAGAGGCTTTCAGATCAGCATATTGAGCAATATCAGACTCTATCGTCTGAGCCACAACCTGCTCCATTCTTTGCCAAAAACCATAATCCATAGCAAACGGATAATATCCAGAAGCCAAGTAGTCTCTAAACAAAGGTAGAGGATGTTTCAGCATAGGAACAGACACTTCATGATTAAGAATCTGTTCCAACGAATAGACTTCCGATTCTATTTGATGGAAAAGGAGCAGATACTCTCTGAAAGACATGCCCTGCATCTCATACATCAAAACCCTTCTACTCAAGTCAGACTCTCCCTTTTGTATATCCAACACAGAAGATCCCGTGAAAGTGACCTTCATATCAGAATGGACATCATAAATTTGTTTTAGTTCCTTGCTCCATCCCTTGTATTTGTGAACCTCATCAATAAATAGATGCGTTCCTCCCTCTTTAGCAAAATCATCAGCCAATTCGAGCAAAGAATGAGAAGAAAAATAAAGACTGTCCACCGACACATAGAGCATGTTTTCCAGATTTTTGTTTTCAGATATGTATTGCAGCATCATAGTAGATTTACCGACTCCACGAGGGCCGACGATACCCACCATTCTTGCATTCCACAACACTTCCGAATACATATAGCGTTTATGCTCAAGCGGGGTCTGCTTAAGCATCAAATCCATATATGTATATAATTCCAAATCTATCATACTCTTTTTTCTTTAACACAGCGCAAATATACATATTTTACCCCAATGAGGGACACACATATATATATTCATCCCTCATTGAGGGATTTTATGATCATTTCCCGATTCCGACACCTGCTTCGCAGGAATCGCCAAGAAATCAAATATGGCGTTGACTTCATCAATACAGGTTCTACGAACCTGACGACACACGCTAAACTCCTCCTTCCAAAAGTCATATCCATTTTTCTCCGACGATAGTAGATTTCAAGTAGACGGAGCAAAATCATCAACCTTTTGCGATGTCAGCGTGAGCCGCCACCACAGCGAATAAAAGGATGCAAAGAAGGACATAGAGCTTTTTTCGTATCATTTTCTTTTATTCAAAGTATAAATTCTTAATATATATTATAGTTTTATTTAATCATCTTTATTTATCCATCCAACGTTTCCGCAACTGTTGCATAGCAAAGCTATGCGTCTCTTCCCCGACAGTTACTCAACACGCCTCTTGTCTCTTCCCCGACAGTTGCACAACAAGTTATGCAACAATCGGATAGTGGTTGACTAAAGTCAATGCGTTCCCCTCGGGAACAAGGAAACATTTTCCTCACGAAGGAGCGTTCTATAGTGAGTCCACGTAAGCAAAACAGATTTTGGACTCGCTGAGTCCAAAATGTTTGGGAAACACTTATAGAACTTAACAAACTTGTATAATGTGCTGAAATCAAATCCTTTGCCATAATCAGTTGTCAATAAATTTGACAATTGTTTAATGATTTCAGCCCCATATTCAGCACGACATTCACCTTTTAATTCTTCTTCTGCGATTCGTTTACCAATCAGCCAATTACGTTGCACAAGGGCCGCGTTGACAGCAGTATAGGCCTGTCTCTGTGCCGTATCCACTATTAAGCGGACATCTGCATAGAGATTATCTGAACTAACATGAATATTTTTAAGTGACTTATCGTCCATCTTTATTTAAATCAATTTAATCATCGACGCCAGCATTTAATCATAATTGTTTTCAATCAAGATATTAGTTTATCCGTTATCAGATCAATAAATCTACATTTGCTTTTGTTGAGACATCAATATTTTATATAATCTATAAGAAGAAATCAACTTTGACAAACATCCAATGACGACAAAAAATAAACTACATTCAAAAAATGAAGGATACGAAGTTCTATTCAATCCTAAATCATGAAATAGCCACATTATAAAAAACTCTATCATCGTCATATTTGACAAAGCAATTACAAAACAACCTATAGTTTTATATTTAGATTTCAATAATGAATACAATATCTGCTTCATAATAAAAAAATCTATCATATTTAGTATCTTACCTAACAAACATAATAGGACCATATTAGATCTACAATCATGAACGCTTGACGAATTAAAAATAATACAAAGTTCACATAAGATTAGATCCACAACAAAAACGCTCAAGATATTTTTCTCCATATCATTTATTATATTTTATATCAATAAGCACGTATTTTCGAGATACTCGAGGAAGCACTCTTATATCAGAGATATTATATTTTGCTGGAAGATTCCATGGATCATCTTTCTCCAGATTTTTCATAACTTCAAAAATTGCCTTGAAATAACCAATGCTTTTTCTTACTGACTCTCTGTCTCGGTATATTCCATCTGATTCATTTTCATTTTTATATGTAAACTGTGAATATGCAATAGGAAGCCATACTTTTGATGTACGTCGCTCATTTGTCAAATACTTAATTGGAATTTTAATCCTAGAATAATTTTTATTTCCTTTATACCTCATCATATGAATTACGAAACTATAAAAGACATCAAATTTTGCATTTATCACGTCTTCTCTAGAATATTCCTCGTCTGTATCATAAAATTCTTCTTTTTTATAGCGTTCTCCTACCAGTTTACCTATATGAATAAAGTTTTGTATTTCCATTTGAACCTGTGGTATTGAACTAGGATCACCTTTACCTAACAGGACATAGAGTTCCGCCACTTTTTTTGCATAATAATAAAATAATTGTTCTCTTACCAAAATATCATCAACTTTACTTCCAGATAACATATGACCCAGTGTAAGACCTTCTACGCCAGATACTTTCATTAACAAATACAATACCGGAAATCTAAATGCCAATGCGATTTCTGATAGTCCATCTATTACTGCATTATTTGTTTCGCAAATAACTATGTCTCCATATGTTTTGAAATCATTCTGTTTTGCTTTAGGTAATAGAGCTAATAAATCTTTACATATTTGATCATATGTAAAAAGCACTCCGCTAAAATTTGTGCGTAGCCAACTATCATCTTTACCACTAAAAATACACGATAATATTTTATAAATCACAAAATTTTTATCACAATCAGTCACTCGTGTTTGAGGATCATATCTCCATCGTTGAGGTGTATTAGTAAATGTAAAATGTGAATCAATATATTTATCGAATGCAGCTATATAATCGGTTAATTCTACATCATCATATTGAAATTTACCTTCACTTGAATTGTCGTATTTCATTTTTGTATGAGCATAACAATCACCAAAGCGATGAAGTAAAAACAGTTTTAACCCATTCATAAAATCAGGCTCTATATATCCAGTCCGTGCTCCTTCATTTATGTACTTAAAATTGTTTAAAAAATGTATAGCATATACTGTTGCTGCTAATTCAACACCATGATATCCTCCTGTTAAAGCATGATTTCTTTGTTGTAATTCAGGAATAAGCCATGTAATATTTTCATGCATCGATCCGTCATCTCCTACTTGAGTATCAGGTTCTTCTGACCATCTACCATACATTTCCGCCTCCTCATATGACATACCCATTAGCATTCCAATGTATGTAAATAAATAATAATGACCATCCGTTGTCCACATTCCATCTTCATTGTCCTGTAGAGCTTTCCAAACAAACATCACAGAGTCTTGCATGACTCTCCACTGGTAGTGAGCCAAAAAGTCACCACCATTGTAATCCATCAAATTATCAGTAGATTTTTCTGGTATTTTATAATCAAATGTATGCTGAAACTTATAAACACCATGTCCTAATTCATGTGCAATAAGTCGGCCATCATCAAATTTATTCCCCCCCCTCATGAAAATATAGCCAACAGATTGATTCCTAGGCATATCGCCATCTACGGATTCATAAGGAGACTCTGCTTTATTTACTAAGAATAAATATGCTGCCTTCTTATCCATATTAGGATGGGTTTCCTCATAAATTTCTCGCAGAACAGTCATTTCTGAAGTTTCAACCGTCCAACGACTCTCCTCATCAGAATCAACATCTAAGCCATCATCTAACATTACATTTACATATTCATCATTAACAAAACTTCTATCCTCCTCTACCGTATAAGTTACACCTACACGGCCATAGATAGCATTAAGCTGCTCCTGGATTTTTGCAACATCGGCACTATACTCTTCTTTTGTTGGCACAATTATCAACTTATGTGTCCTCTCCGCATAGTTTGCCTGCATCATCTTGCCGGCGTCGAAATAAGACGACTCTGCTGAGTTGCGGGCGATGGCGTAGATAGGCGTTGAATAGTCCACGTCTGCCCATCCAGGGATTTGCAGATCATAGTTTCCGTCCTTATCCTGCTTGGCATCCAGCTTGATATAGCTGTCACCGCTCGGAATGACGAACATGACGGATTCGAAAGAGGCAATCGTTTCTTTCTTCTTCACCTCTCTCGCCTTGATTTTCTTCAGTTTTCCCGGATTGTTGGCAAGCCATGGAAGCACCACCTTGTTCAATGGCGAGTCAAAATACTCGTATTTGGATATTTTGTCGTAATATCCCTGGGCGTTGTTGTCGAACGCGTTGTTCTTGTCCTCATTGTAGAACTCTATGTAGTGGGCGTTGTCGGAAAGGAAGTCCTTCGACTGGTACTCCTGGGCGGATAGGGTGATTGATTTTCCTATGTCCTCGATTTTTCCATCCTTGGTCTTGAACTTGACTGTCCCGTCCTTATCCACCATCAGCGTTCCTGCCGGCTTGTCGTTGGCTGTCGACGGGTCATACTCCTCCACTGTGGCGTCGGATGCGGTGTTGTCCGTGCCGCCTGTTGAGTTCTGGCCGCCTAGCTCGTCGATGTCTATCATGGCGCA
>AUXO013207313.1_pt1 | contig 13444 bp, 8 predicted proteins | sample 768731 | NCBI WGS metagenome assembly AUXO01 (sample SAMN02715735, study PRJNA202380) | gut metagenome | biome: sheep rumen | host: Ovis aries | place: New Zealand: Palmerston North
CTGACACTAGGAACTGGATTTGACTATGAATTAACTGCTAGAGAAAATGTATATCTTAATGGTGCAATAATAGGATATTCACGAGAATTCTTGGATAGTCATTATGATGAGATAGTTAAGTTTGCTGAGCTGGAAGATTTCATGGACCAGAAGGTTAAGACTTTTTCTTCAGGAATGGTTAGCAGATTGGGATTTGCAATTGCAACAGCAGGTGATGCAGCAGAAATTCTTATTCTTGATGAGGTGCTATCCGTAGGTGACGAATCATTTAGAAAGAAATCGCTTGCGCGAATTAAAGAAATGATTCATGGTGGTAGCACCGTGCTTATGGTAAGTCATGGCATGCAAACGATAATTGAAAATTGCACGAAATGCGTATGGATTGAAAAGGGGATTCTTAAGATGATTGATGAACCGAGGATTGTGTGTGAGGCGTATAAAAAGTATAGTTCTTGAAAAAACTAGACATTCTTTGAATATATAGATAATTTCTTGATACAGGTTAAGTAAGGAAAGGTAAGGTGGGGAATACGTGTAAAGCGTTATTGTTTATAAGAGTATGGCTTTTGCTATGCTCGTATTGTTTTTGCATATAATCTTGAATAAATACATAAGTATTGCTATAATTGACAATGGTATTTTGAGTTTTAACTCATATAGTATTTATGTAAAAAACTGAATTTGATGAGTAAAAGTGGTATATGAGTGGATAAGTTGCTATGAGGGTTGTGTTAGTTTTAATGGTGATTGAAAAGATATAGTTTTGCATTTCCGTCCTGCCAATATGTCTGCTCTGTATTTATGTGATTAAATATATGTTGGAAAGAAAAATGATTTTACAGAAAATGAGAATTCCTGATCAAATATGTGATGAAAAAGGAATGTATTTTAATGGAGATTTTGAAGTTAAAAATAATAAAGTTTGTTTGAAGGCTGGAAATAGAATTGAGTCGGATACGTATTTTAATTCATTTTCGATCGCAAAATGGAAAAAATATACTCAAGTGAGTAATGTTAGCATTGGTTTTGTAATACAAGGTAGATGTAATATATTTGTATGCTATGCATGGATTGATAATCAAAACATTATTAGAAGATTTGCAGATAATAAAATATGCTATTTTAAAGCCACGACAGAAAAAGAGAACATTATATTACAGGTTCCGGATCATGAAGGTGTAATAGCCTATTATGCTATCGAGGCGATTGATGATGTTGTTGTTTTTAATGTGACATATTTGACAGATCAATTATTAGAAGTAAATAATGTCCGTTTTGCTGTAGGTATCTGTACATATAGACGGGAAAGCTTTGTTAAGAAAAATGTAGAAATTATTCGAGAATATATTTCTAATCAAAATTCTGTTTTATGCGATAATTTAGATATTATTATTTCGGATAATGGGAGGACCTTAGACAATTATGGATTAAAAGATGGAAGGCATTTATATATTTATGAAAATGATAATCTTGGTGGAACAGGAGGATTTACGAGATGCATCATCGAAACTTTAAACAGGAATGAATATACACATATCGTTTTGCTAGACGATGATATTGAATTGCATCCCATTATTTTGGAACATATGTTCATTTTTGCATCTGTGCTTAAGCATGAGTATATGGATATAATGATTGGTGGTGCAATGTTTGTTTTAGATGAGAAGTTTCGACAATTTGAAAATGCTGCTTATTACCGAAAGGGTATGTTGCGATTTACTCAAAAAAACATTGATGTCAGAACTATTCGAAATGTCATTCAGAATGAAAAGAATAAAACTGTGAATTATAATGCGTGGTGTTGTTGCTGTATGCCTATTTCGAAACTATCATATGATAGTTTGCCGCTTCCTTTTTTTATACATATGGATGATGTGGAATATGGAGTTAGAAATCAGTTTGAAGTTGTAACCCTAAATGGCATAAATGTATGGCATCCATTTATGCCTAATCAAAGAGGGGCATCAATTGTATATTATGACATTAGAAATAAACTGATTACTATGGCGGAATTAGGTGGTGTTGATATTAGAGATTATGCATTGTATTATTTAGAAATGTTTCACAGGAGCATTTTTAACTATGACTATAACCGAACAATTGTTGCGTGTCGTGCAATAGAAGATTTTTGTAAAGGTATAGATTATTTTAAAAGCATTGACGCACAGAGATTAAATAAAGAATTAAAAAAATATGATAATACATGGATTGATGATGTTGATAAGATGATATATCAACAAATAGAATCTAATGAAATTTCATCAGACCAAGTGGTAGGAAGAAAAAAATTGATAGAGAATTATTTCCTACCAAACAAAAGAAATTATGTTGTCCTTAAATGTGATATAAGTGCGGCATTTCCGTTTAGAGTCCAAAGATTGTTCTTATATAATCACAATAGTTATAAATACAGAGTTTATGAAAAGAGTATTATTGAAATGATAAAAGCAAAAAGGGCGTGTAAAAAAGCTAAGAAACTAATAAAAACAGAGTTGTTAGATGTCAGTTTTGAATGGAAAGATCGTATAAAGGAACTCCAAACAATTACGTTTTGGAGGAATTATTTAAATCTTGAGTCATATAATGAATAATTTGAGGAGGAATAAAAACATGAAGAAGGGTAAGGTGTTAACTATTGTTATTCCTGCTTATAATATGGAAAAATATATATCGAAAACTTTGGATTCATTAATATGTGCATCAATTGATGATTTAGAGGTTATAATTGTAAATGATGGTTCAACAGATGGCACAGAGGAGATTGCAAAACAATATGTAAATAGATATCCTCATTCATTTTCCTTAATAAATAAAGAGAATGGAGGTCATGGGTCAGCATTAAATGTTGGTATAAAATGTTCAACGGGGAAGTATTTTAGGCCACTTGATGCAGATGATTGGGTTGATACGGATGCATTGGAAGCCGTAATTCATGATTTGAAAATTAATGATGCTGATATGGTTCTTACTAATTTTAGGAAGATTTTAGAACAAAGCGGGCAAACTATAAATGTTAGAATGAAGAATGTCTGGAATAGAAAAGAAATTAAAGAAGGAAAGGCTAAACCTAAGGAAGGAAGGAATATACTTGTTTATGGACAAGTATATGATTTTGATAAAGAATTATTTGATTATAATAATCAGTACTTATTTCATTTTGTATCTTATAGGACAGAATTATTAAAGGATAATAATATTAAATTTGATGAACATGTTTATTATGATGATATGGAATATGATGTTTATCCATTGCCATATGTAAAAACTGTTTTGCCAATAGATCGATACCTATATCAATATAGACTTGAAAGAGAAGGACAATCGGTTGACGATAAAGCTTTTGCAAAGAATCATAGAGATAGGAGATTGGTGGTTAAGAATATACTTTCATATTATTTAGAGCATGAGGAAGAGTTTGGATTCAATGTTAAAGAGGTGATTTTGGATGATATCATATGGAAGATTCAAAGGCAATATGATATTTATCTGACATTAATGCCTGTTAATGCTGAAACTCGCAATGAATTAATGGAGTTTTCACGAGACGTAAGAAACACTTCGGCTGAAATATTTGATCGGGCTTCAACAAAAAGAGTGGTTATTTTGGAAAAGAGTAATGGATTATTATTTCCGATTATTGCAAATAAAAAGATTCAACGAATAATATGGAATTTCAAGCACAGGAATGAACCTAACAAAGATGCAAAAGCGTGGACAAAAGAAGCAGATGTTCCTATGCATAAAATGATACGACGTAGAAATATATTAAGCATTTTTCATTTGTGGTGGTTTAGTAAAGAAATGAGAAGAATGCATAGGTTCAAAAATATACATAAAGGTGAGCGCGTTTTTATTACATGCCCTGGTCCCTCCATGACCATTAAAGATCTGGAACTTCTAAAAAACGAATATACAATAGGAGTTAATAGTATTATTGAAGCATATGCAGAAACAGAATGGAGGCCAACATATTATATGGCAATTGATTATTTTTCTGTTGGTCAAGAGTTGGCTAGAAATGATGTGGTCGGAAATACATTTTGTCAGCGTGAAGCCTTTTTCCATTATAGGATAAATCCAAAAACAAAAAATGGAAGAGAAACATATATGCTTATAAATTATTCGAATCACTTTCCGGAGTATTTTGATAAAGGTATTATTAAGTATTCTAATGATGCGAGTGTATGTGTTTATGATGGATTCACTGTTACAAATTCAGCGATTCAGCTTGCAATTTATATGGGATTTAAAAAAATATATATAATTGGCGCTGACTGTGATTATTCAAAACCTCAAATTCATTTTATTGAAGCACCCGGAGATAAAGAAAAAATAGCAAGTGGCGCACTTCCTTATGCGGCCAATCTAAGCATTGATGGATATATTGCTATGCGTGAGTTTGCTTATAAGAAACATATTGAAATATACAATGTTACACGAGGTGGCAAGTTAGAGGTTTTCTATAGAGATAATTTAGAAAGAGTATTACAGGAAAAATAGCATGAAAATAGTATCTTTTATTCCAATTAAACTAAATAATCAACGTCTTCCGGGGAAAAATACAATGATGCTAGCGGGAAGGCCTATGTGCCAATATATTTTTAACACAATAAAAAATGTTGATGGCATTGATGAAAAATATGTATATTGTAGTGATGCTACAATAAAGGATTATATGCCGAATGAATTGGTTTTTTTAGAAAGGGATAAATGTTTAGATGGTTTTCAAGTGAAAGGATTGGAAATAATCGAAAGTTTTATAAATGATGTAGATGCTGACATATATGTATTAACACATGTTACACAGCCATTTACCAAAACAGAATCAATATCTAATGCATTAGAAAAAGTAAAATCAGGTGAATATGATTCGGCGTTTTCTGCCGTTTTACTTCAAGATTATTTTTGGTATAAAGGGAAACCACTTAATTATAATGTGAATGATATTCCCAGGACACAAGATTTAGAGCCAATCTACATGGAAACAGGAGCTTTTTTTATTTTCAAAAAAGAAGTATTTACGAAATATGGAAGAAGGATTGGAAATAAACCTTATATTTATACAATTGATCAGTTTGAAGCAATAGATGTTGATGATGCAGATGATTTTAAAATGGCACAAGCAGTTGCTGGTATGATGAATAATAATTGATTTTTGATGTGTTGTAGTGGTGCATATTATGAATAAGAATATAAGAGTACTTGATTGTACTTTAAGGGATGGCGGAAGACTTATAGATTGTGCATTTGATAATGAAGAGATTGTTGAGATGACACGACGCTTAACAAATGCAAAAATTGATATAATCGAAGTGGGTTTTTTGCGTGATTGGAGAGATGTTAAATACAAAGGGAATAGTACTTTCTTTACAGACGTAGATCAGATTAAAGCTTTTTTGCCTAAAAATAGGAATGCCATATATGTGGCTTTTGTTGATTATGGAATGTTTGATTTTGATTCTTTAAAAACTTTTGATGGAGAGTCGATTGATGGAATAAGATTTGGGTTTACAAAAAAGAATTATTTAGAAAACAAGGATGATATTATTAGAGATGCGAAAACAATAATTAAAAAGGGCTATAAACTCTTTGTTCAAGGGGTAAATACGCTTAATTATTCAGATAGAGAATTATTGGAACTTGTGGAATTAGTTAACGATATACATCCTTATAGTTTTGGTATTGTCGATACGTATGGAGCAATGTATATAGAAGATGTTGATCGTATTTTTGGGCTTATAGACAATAATATGCTATCTGATATTTGTATAGATTTTCATTCACACAACAATTATCAATTGTCATTTGCATTTGCGCAGGAAATTATTAAATTAAGCGACGGGAAAAGAGAAATAATTATAGATTCAACGCTTGAGGGAATGGGAAAAGTGGCTGGAAATCTTAATACTGAATTGATTGTTAATTATCTTGCTAGAAAATTGAATTATAATTATGAAATGGATGATATTCTTGATATTATTGATGATTATATTTTTAAGTATGCCGAGGAATTTAGTTGGGGGTATTCTATTCCTGGAATGATGGCTGGAATATATAAAGCGCATCCTAACAATATAATATATTTAACTGATAAATATAGGATGGATACCAAAGATGTTGGAAACATCCTTTCAATGATTTCAAGTGAGAAACGCCAGGTATATGATTATGATAATATAGAAAAAAAATATATAGAGTATTCATCAAATAAAATGGATGATAGTGATAGCTTAGATTATTTGAGGGATTATATTGGAAATAAAGAAGTTTTACTTATCGCACCGGGAAAAAGTGTAAGTGAATATAAAAATGATATATCTATTTTCTTGGAATTAAACAATCCAGTTGTTATTAGTGTAAATCATGTGCCTGATTTTAAAATTGATTTTGCATTTTATGGGAATGCAAAAAGATATAGTAATGCTACCAATAATAACAAGTATATAAGAAAAATTGTTACATCGAATGTAAAGGAATTGTTAGGAGATGAAATTGTTGTCAATTATCAGGCGTTAATTTGTCGTGGATACAAGTATTTTGATAATTCCTCTATAATGCTCTTAAACTTATTAAAGAGACTGAATGTCAGTGGTATTGCTATAGCTGGATTGGATGGCTTTGATAAAAACACTAATCAAAACTATATTGATAGATCTTTTCAAAACAGTCGTTATAAAGGGCAGTTTGATTTGTTGAATAGGGAACTTAAGGATATGTTAGATGATTATAAAGGGAATATAGTTGATTCGTGTAATCTAAGATTTATTACACCATCATTATTTGAATAAAGCGTGAGGAACTAATTATAAATGAAAGTAATTGCTTGGGGATCGGTTATTGGTGATGATGCAGTCAGATACTCTTCTGGGCATCATAAAACAGAATTAAGGATAGTTGAGATAAATCCCTTTTCGCTTCTGTATAGCTTAGAAATGTTACAGGAGGGTATTGGGGATGAAGTTTGCATTTATGGACAAAATGATTATCGACAGTTTGTTTTTGAAATGGACTTACACAATACAGTTTTTGATATGATAAAAAAAACAAACTATGATTATTTGCTTTTAAATCTTGATAGTTGCAGAATGCCTCTTTATGAATTTGTTTTTGAAAATGGAAATAAGTATCGAATAAAATATTCGAAAGATTATGAAAAACACTTGGTCAGTATAAAAGCGTATTTAGAAAAGATATCTTCTTTCAAAGTATCTAGTGTTAATATAATTAATCCATTAAAATGGGATGAGAAAACTTTAAAGGGTGAAATTGCTTGTTTTTATAAAGAATTAATAAAAAATGTAAGTGTTAAGCGAATAATTTTATTACATACTCATAATGTCTACCAATTCATAAGAAAAGATGGTTTTATTATGCCGGTAACAAGATTAATAAATATTGTAAATATGCAGAACGAATTCTATGATACATGTGTAAGATTGTTTATGAACGAGTATAAAGGGATTTATATACCTGTACCATCTAATCTTATTGGTAACGAACCAGGATTTGGATTGGATATGTTTCATTTTTCAATGAGATTTTATACCTACATAAACCAGTGTCTAGATGCCATTGATGATGGTTCGTATATGGACAACAAGATGAAAAAACTTATAAATGCATATGACAAAATGCAAATGGTAGAAATAAAGGAGCATATTTATCGAACGTTGGTTGATTTGGCATATCATAAAAGCTACGGGAGAAAAATAGTGGCTGTTGGGAATGATACTGTTTTCTCTTATGCTCTTTTAAAAAAATATGGGATGGAGATTGATGTTTCGATTTCAATAAGTATGAATAAAGAGGAGGTCATTTCTCAATTAAAAACTATAAAAAATAAATCAGACGAGTATTTTTGTGTTATTCCAAATGCGTATTCGGATTTTTCCGTTTTTGAACTTCTTTGGGATTATGGATATGGATATGGTGAGGGGTATAGATATGTGACACATCCAACGATAGCTCTAAGGAATTTTTCCGGCTGTTATAAAGATTATTATGGAAATAGTGTTCTTTCAAAAGGAATTATTAATTGTGATATTATTGCTGGCTTTAATAGTGTCAGATTTTATTCAAGTATAAAAAATAGTAACACTATAGCACTTCTACATTATAATAGTTTATATGTTGATTCGGATGTTTGTGTAGAAAAAAAAGGCTTTTCAGTAAAACTATATGATGGTGCTCGAGTTAAAATTGGAAAACGGGTTCGATTGGGAAGTAATATTCATATAAGAGGAAGTTTTTTTTATCTTATTGAAATAGAAGATGGTAGTCTAATTGAGAATGATTGTGTTCTTTTTGCCGGTGATGGTCATTCTATTTTTGATGTAAAAACTGGTGAAAATATGAATTATCAACTGAGCAATTCAAATGATTTTAAACGTAAAATTGTTATTTCACATAATACAGTTATTGGCAGAAATTGTTTTGTTCTTGCAGGTACAAGAACGGGATGTGAAACTAAGGTTGAGGCTAATAGTTTGTTAAATAAACAATACGAAGAAAGAAGTGTTTTAAAAGGAAATCCTGCTAAAAGAATAAAGGGGGATAAAGATGTATGAATGTTTTAACTATTGGTTCGGATTTTGTTGATAATTATATAGTTAAGAAGAGTAATGTTGATAATATATGTCGAGTAAGAGGTGTGTCGATTTTTTCTCTTTCCTCAAACAGAATTGAATTGAATGATATTAAAGGGAAAAGCTATAAAGAAAAAATGCTTTGGATTGATCTTTCCAAAAATGTGTTTTTATATGCAAAAGAAGATGCAGAGTACTGTGTTCTTGATTTTAAAGAATCATATATGTCATTTTGTGAAATCTCTTATGGTGGTGCAGTTGTACGTGTTACTGAAGAATTGTTTGATTTAAAAGAAAAAACATTGAACGATTTGTATGGGTTGAACAAAAAAAAGGTAGTTAATCCGTTGGAATGGAATAAGGAAAGTTTAGTTCTTGAAATTAGAAAAATTGCTAATTATATAAAACAATATGGAAAAAAAGTTGTTTTATATGGGTATAGAGAGCCATATCATAGTATAAATAATAATTCAATTGTTATTAGAGATAGTTTAAAAAAAATAGTGGAACTAAATAATTTTTACGAAAAATGTGAGTCCATGTTTATAGATGAGTTCAATGTAGAAGACATTATTTTTGTTCCATATTTGGAATTAAATTTAGGAAATGATGATTATGTTAGTAAAACTATAGATGATTATATTGATGAATCGCTTGGCTTAATTGAAAATGGGAACTATCAGTGTAGAAAAAAATCTTTATATGATGATTATAATGCAAGGCTTCAAGAAAGAATAGATGAGTTGTTGTTAAAAACGATTAATTTTGAATTGTTGAATAATTCTAAGAAGCCTGTATTTGTAGTGTCTGATGGATATGGGAAGATAACAAGTTTAATTGAACAACAAATTAATAGAAATGTTGAAGCAACACTTGTATACGATGAAATTGATAATAGTAGTTTTAATGTGTTAGATGACTATAAGGAGGGATGCTTTTTTGTGATTCCCCATCTTAGTGATAATAATTTGTTAAAGGTAATTCGAAATAAATATATTAGCATGTTGGACACCATTGTTGTGCCAGAAGTTCCTGTAATGAATCTTAAAGGTTTTGTTGGAAAGTATTCTGATATTTTTCACAACGAAGTATGCTCTGAATGTAAAGTTGATGTTACATTATATGGTATGGGTGCTAGATTAATAAGAAAAAATACTTCGCACTTAGTAAATGATATCTGTATAGAAATGGGTTCTCAATCTTCTGTGAGAATTATGGAAGACTGTATGTTTGATAAAACACATATATGTGTTGGCGATGGAGCATCAATAAATATAGAGGATTCATGTACTTTTGCGGATTATTGTGATATAAAAGTGGGTAATATGGATAGTGTTTCCTATGGAAAAGATTGTATGACTTCTTCAAAAGTTAAGATTAAAACTGCTAATAATGATGATGATATTTCACATAAAATTGATATTATGAATCATGTATGGGTTGGATATCAATCAGTGATAAATGCTGATACATCAATTGGTATGAGTAGTATTGTTGGAGCGCGCGCAAATGTTTGTGGCGATTTTTCAAATAACTGTATAATTGTTGGTGATCCAGCTATTATGAAAAAGAAAGATGTCACATGGGCAAGAGATCCCTTTATGCTTAATTGTATAGGAAATCTTGATAGTTGTTATTTGAAGGAAACCGAGGACTAATTATATATGAAAATTAAATTATTGTTTATGGATGTAGATGGTACAATGACGGATGGGAAACTATATATAGGTAATGATGGAGAAGTAATGAAGTCTTTTAATGTAAAAGATGGTTATGCAATAAGAACCCTTTTGCCACAATATAACATTAAACCAATTATTATTACAGCAAGGAAATCGAATATTGTCGAAAGAAGATGTGAGGAAATCGGTATTAAAGATTTGTATCAGGGATGTGATAATAAAATAAAAAAAATGATTCAAGTAGCTAGTGAAGAGGGGATTGGTTTAAAAGAAGATGGTGTAAATAAAAAAACTTTATTGCCGTGTACAGCATATCTGGGTGATGATGTGCCGGATTTAGAGTGTATGAGAATTGCGGAGATTAGTGGTTGCCCCTCAGATGCTTCGCGCATTATAAAGAAAGAGTCTGATTATATAGGTGAGTCTTGCGGAGGGAATGGCTTTATACGCGAATTTGTTGAATGGCTAATTAATGAATACTATGATATATAATTTGGAGAATTTAAATGAATGTGATTTGCATTGGTACATGTGTTGGAAATGATATTGTTGATAAAGCTTCTGAAAGTGGATGGAAAAACATACTAAATGTATTAGATTATTCTTTGCTTTCGGTAGTAGATAATGAATCCATATCTCTAGAAGTAAAAAATGAACTTTTGGCTTTTTTTGATTCATATGGGGGGGGGGCAGAGAAACATAACAGTATAAATGGTAGACTCATCCGTTTTTTTTCTGACGAAATCAGTAAAAGTATAATTGAGAAAGCTGACTTAGTGCTTTGTGATTTAGTTGATTTTAGAATTGATGAATATCAGTTTTGTGTTGGTGAATATGGTGTTTTTTCAATAGGTACCAATATTATTAGTGGCGAAATGGTTAATGAAATTTCTGACTATTTGGAATTAAAACTTGGTATTAGACCTATGGTTAAGACTATAAGAATGGAAGGATTAAATGATTGGCAACTCGAATCTTATATTAAACGATACATTATATATTTAAAAAGGCTTTTTTTTGAAAAAAGAATTGTTTTTTTTAAACCCAAACTTGTATGTAATTATTTGGATTATGATAATAATCAGATAAAATATACCCCACATTGTTATATACAACGTAGTGTAAATAGACAAATTGATAGAATATATAGTATCGCTAAAAAGTATACTGATTTCTTGAAAGCACCTGAATTTTTAATTGGTGATTCTAGATGTCTTTTACCTTTTGAGTTTCATTTCTCGGATTATTACTATAAATATATGATTGACTCCATAGGACATCTATGTATGTTAGAGAGTTTTACATTTGATGAATGTATAGAAGAATTAAGGCAGTATTATGGATATAAAATAGCATATTCTTATAATACTATTATTTGTGAACAGATTATATGTAAGCTTCGTGATAAAGGCATTTTAGATAAAAAGATAATACTACTCGCTCAAAATAGCATTTTTGGCGATATAATAAATGATAAGTACAATCTTAAGTTATTTGATTATATCCCTTATAGCGAGAATACATTATTATCGGATTTGGAGCATATCATTAATGTCATATTAATTGAAAATAATAAGAATAGTTTGGCTTTTGTTGTTCCAGAATTTTTTTCCCATAAAAATGAAGACTCGGGTATTTTTACAATGATGAGTAAGTGTGGATTATTATATAATGTACATTGGTTCAGTTATGAATTTGAGAGTCCATATATATTTGATGGTTTTAAAGGGGGCTTTGTAGATATCTTTAATAATGAAATTGAGTCTGTGACAGAGAATAGAATAATACTTAATGGAAAAGCAGTATCAATGTTTATATCTCAACAAAAAACCAATTCTACGATAACATTATTTGATGAAGCAAGAGTTAATTGTGGGAGTAGTTCTAGAGCCATGAGCGTGGATATAAAATGTTTATGGGACTCAAGACTAGAGATAGGGGATGATTGTAGTAGTGCTAGAGCCGATTGCTTAAAAATTTTTTTGAATCTTGGCTCCCGATGTTGTATTGGAAATGATGTTATGTTTTCATGGGGAATAACTATAGTTTGTGGAGATGGACATACCATATTTGAAAAAAAGAACGATGATAATTATACAATGATAAATAAAAAAAATGACCGAGTAATAATTGGCGATCATGTTTGGGTAGGATTTAATTCGTCAATAATAACCGGTGCGTATATTGGTGAGTGTTCAATAGTAGGGGCGTGCTCTTTGGTAAATAAAAAGATTCCTAACAATGCTATAGTGGCGGGACAACCGGCTAAAATAGTCAGGAGAAATATTGTGTGGTCGAGGAATGTTTGTATTTCTGATTATAATGATGAACCTTATTTGGCTCAATTTGATAATTCTTCTTTGGATGATTAATAACTATGTTTGATAATGTGATTTTTGCACTTATTATTTGCACTTACCACCGTGAGGAGTATGTGCGTAAAAACTTAAAACTCCTTATGTCGTCTCGGTTTTTTGATTGGGAAGATTTTGAATACTATGGAAAGCTTGATTTTTTCATCGTAGACAATGCAGGCGAGATAGATGAAACTTGCTTTGAGAGTGTTGTGGATGATTCGTTGAATTCATTTATTCATCCTATTAGAAATCGTAACACCGGTGGTGCCGGAGGATTTCAAAGAGGGATTGAAGAGATACGAAAACTAAATGATGAAAAGCATTTTACACATGTCATTTTTATGGATGATGATGTGAGTTTTGAGTTAGATAGTTTTTATTTATTATTTGATTATCTTCGTAATGCGGATGAAAATATTTTGGCTCGACCTGTAGCTGGAAGGATGCTTGATATTGATAATCCTAATATCCAATGGACTGCGGCTGAGAGATGGAATTCTGGGGATATAGAACATGTAGAGTTCTTGCGCAATCTTGAAAAAGATCCTTTTGAAAAAGGAAAGGTTATATATAATGCCAACGCTGATTATGGAGGCTTCTGGTTTTGCTGCTATCCATATTCATTTGTAGAGAAAAATGACTTGTTGCCATTATTTATTCATTGTGATGATGTGGAATATGGTCTACGATGCGGGAAGACACCTATTATAATTGAAGGCGTACATGTCTGGCACGAGACATGGGAAAAAAAGATTTCTCCTCAAATATTATATTATGATTATCGAAATAGCTTAATTGTTAATAAGTTATATGGTTTTCT
>AUXO016791637.1_pt1 | contig 13444 bp, 10 predicted proteins | sample 768731 | NCBI WGS metagenome assembly AUXO01 (sample SAMN02715735, study PRJNA202380) | gut metagenome | biome: sheep rumen | host: Ovis aries | place: New Zealand: Palmerston North
TCATGATATTCCTTCTAATTGTGTAGTTGGTGGAGTGCCTGCAATTATTATTAAAGATTAAATTAATAAAAAAATTAGACATCATTATTGGAAGCGGTAAAGTTATTGGGTATTCAATATGTTTTTAGTTTTTGGTGGTGGCAACATAATGTGTTAAACTAAGCTACACAGAAAGGATAGTTTATAAAGAATGATTGAATGGTTTAAAGAACAGAAATTGTGGGTAAAAATTCTTATTTGCTCTATACCATTAGTTGTCGGAGTAGTTCTTTTTATAATCTTTGTTCCAAAGTATACAGGTCCGCAAGAAAACTGCACTTTTATTGGTGAAAGGGTAAATCTTCATAATGAATATTATATAACGGTAACTGATGTTGATGATTTTGACACTATTTATGTTGTAAAGACAGCTGATGACACTACTAAAAGTGAAATAATCGGAACCGATAAGCATTATACTGGAGTAACAGTTAAAGTGGAACATCAACTGTTAGAAAATCCTAAAGAGAATCATGAACTTGATCTTAATGATTTTAAACTTAAAGACCATACGGGAGTTCAACTTAAGAATTTTAATTTCTTTTCAAAAGAGAATGGTTTGGCACTTGAGACCAAGAATTTTACAACTCAAAAGCCTGTTCCGGATTATACGTGGTTGGGTGTTTCAATTGAGTCCGGTTCTAGTTTGGAGTTTACAATCTATTATGAATTTTCTAAGTCTTATTCGATTTATAATACTTTAATGGTTCTAGAAGCGGATTTCTTTAATGGCCGTTTAAATGGTAAGGCTGGGAGCGATATTGTTCTTGCTTACAGGGCTGATTAGTTTGTGATTGCACAATCAATCGTTGAAAGGTTTATAAATGTTCAATGGATTAAAAAAACTTTGTAACATTCTTAGTTGCAAAAGAAATGCAATTAAATATTTTTCAAAACGCGGAGTTAAGTTTGGCAAAAATGTAAAAATTTATTGTCCTAAAACCGGAATGTTTTCAACTGAGCCGTGGCTCGTGACTGTTGGAGACAATGTTTTTATAGGAATTGGAGTTCAATTTCTAACTCATGACATGGGCACTTTATTATTTCCAGAAAAAAATTTCGTGATTTGCGGGAATATTGATGTAGGCAATAATGTCGCTATTGGAATGGATGCTATGATTATGCCTGGCATAAAGATTGGTAATAATGTAGTTATTGGGGCTCGTTCAGTAGTGACTAAAGATGTTCCTGACAATAGTGTTGTTGCTGGTGTTCCTGCTAGAGTTATTGGCACTTACAAGGAATATGAGAAAAAGATTGATTCTATCAAATCTGGTAAAAATCCAAGATATTGGAATAATTTGGAAGAGATGCATAGTCATAATCCAAGAAAATCTTAATTATTTAATTTGATTATTCTAAAGATATAATCGTTTATTAACAATGCATAGTTGTTTTATTAGCGCGCCCTACGCTTCTCATATTTTGTTTGCATTAATAAAAAATATGTTTTTTAATTAATAAGGGTTTTAATATAATTATGACCAACCAATTTTCAATACCAGTATGTCTTTTTCTTTTCAAAAGAAGTAATACACTTCCAAGGATTTTTGAAGTTTTGAGAAAGGTTAAACCCGCAAAACTTTATTTAAGATCTGACGAAGGAAGAAATGATGAAGAAAAGAAGATTGTAAAAAAAGTCCGGGAAACTGCTCTAAAACTTATTGACTGGAATTGTGAAGTTGTTCGAGATTTCGCTACAGAAAACCGTGGTGTCTATAAGAATATTGGTTTAGGAGCAATTAGTATTTTTAATTTTGAAGAAAAATGTATTTTTTTGGAAGATGATAACTTACCTAATGAGTCGTTTTTCTCTTATTGCGATCAAATGCTTCGAACATATAAAGATGATGACAAAACTATTCTTATTTGTGGGACAAATTATGGTGGCGACAAATTTAAAAACTGTCAGACTGATTGTTTTAGAGTTAAAGCACTCTTGCCTTGTGGGTGGGCAAGCTGGTCAAGTAAATTTATAAAATACTATCCGCTTTTGCTAGAGGATGTTGATAGAGATACATTCAAAAAAGAATTTTTGTCGAAATATAGAAATAAAGCTCTTGCCAGACAGCAGTTTAAATCGGTTAAGTTTGAAAGAGATTTGTATCTAAGAGAACATCGATTCAACTCTTGGGATTTTCATTTAATCGAAACAATAATGATGAATGATTTGTTCGTTATATCACCAAAAGTAAATTTTATTCAAAATATTGGTGTTGATTCATTTAGCACTCATAATCAAATAAAGTTTAAAAAATATAAAAACAATGTTATGACTAAAAGATTTTGTGAAGTGCCGCTTTTTTCTATTGATCGCCCTCTAAAGACAGAGATTAATAAAAAAGAGAACAATAGATATCAAAGGTATTGCGATCATATTATTTGTAAGCCTCTCTCGCTCAGAATAAAGGAGTTTCTCGTTGTTTTAAGAAACTTTGTAATTAAAAAAAGATGACAAAACTTGCAGCCCAAAGACTCAAATCTTCCATAGCAAATATCCAATCGGTGGTAATGGATAAAAAAAGCAAATTATTCAGACTATTTGCTGGGATTTTTATTTTTTTGATTATATTTCTTAATAGTGGCTACACTTATACATATTTATTATCTGATACATTTTCACAGTCTCTAGTTTTATTGATCTCGTTTCTTTTGGTTGGATTTGTTTTTGTAGCTACATACGATTTTGCAGAGCTTCAAAAGTTTAAAAGGAAGAAGAGACCAACTTGGATGTTGGTCGCTTTATCAATCTTTGCTATTAGCGCGTTTATAACAATATTTACGTCAAAAGAGACAAGTTCTCTTATGATGTACTTTTCCTATGGGTTGCGAATACTTTGTGCACTTTTAATTGCAAAACTTTTGAGTTTTGATAGATTTGTCAAATATTTTCAGGTTGCTGTTTTTGTAATCACATTAATAGCAATTTTCGTTTTTCTTTACACATTAATTTCTGGAATAAATTTTTCTATTCTACCTGAATTTGTGTCTGGTAGAAAAACCGTATTTTACAATTATTTTTTCTTAACGTTTCAATTCGGAGAAAACAGAATGCAAGGCATATTTTGGGAACCAGGTATGCTTGCATCCTTTTTGCTTCTAGCACTTAGTTTTGAAATATTGTTTAGGTGCAAAATGAGACCAATGTTTATTATTGTTTTCTTTATTGGATTATTATTAACTTTTTCAACTTTTGGATACATTTCCCTTATGGTAGTTGGAATTATATTCGTTAATAGAAAAGTGAATAATATCTGGTTGGCTACTGTTTTATATATCCTATTTTTTGGTGCTCCAACCTGTGTTCTTCTTTTTGCGAATCAAATCATACCATTTTTAGCAAAAATTTTACCAAATGTTTTTGGGAAACTTCAGGTTAATGATGTTGTTATACTAATCGGCGGTGATCGTTGGAGTTCACTAATTTTTGACTTGGAATGTTGGTTAAAAAAACCTATTTTTGGGAACGGCATGTCTACGATGACAAAATACTATGCTGAGGCCGCTGTTGAAAGAAATATTCATGCACAAACGTCAACTTTAACTTATTTTTTAGCTGAATTCGGAATATTTGGTTTAGCATTCCCTGTTTTATTAATCGTTGGTCTATTTTCGATGAAAAGAATGGAGACTGAAAATAAAGTTTTTTTATTGATTTTATTTTTGCTTATTCTTTTTAAGGAACCACATCAAGGAATTATGCTAGATTACATTATTTTGTTCTTGTTTGTAAAAGAAGGACTCGATAACGATTATAAGTCTCTTGTATTTGACGAGTATGACAAAAATAGTGTAATTAAGTCATTCTTCAGGAAAGATAACGAGTCAGTAATGAAAAGAAATATCTTTGTTTCTTTTGCTCTTAAAGGTTTATCGTTGGTTTTAGGTTTCTTTTCTTATCCGCTTTATATGCGATATTTCGATAATGAGAGTGTACTTGGGGTTTGGTTAACAATTTTATCAATCATGAGCATGATTATCATGTTTGATTTTGGGTTTGGTAATGGACTAAGAAATAAACTTATTAAACCATTACTAGATAATGATACGGAAAGACAAAATAAATTGATAACGTCAACTTATTTTTCAACTGCAGTTATGTCGATACTTGTGTTTGGCATTCTTTTAACTTTGATTTTATCGATTGATATGAATGCATTTATGGGTATAAACACTGAAATCATTTCTCCGAGCGTCCTAAAACTTTCATTAATTATAGTTGTTGCTTCGATTTGTTTAGAATTTACGTTGAAAAATATAACTGTCATTTTGCAGGCTTTGCAAAAACAAGCGCTTGCTAACACGTTTGCTTTAATTTCAACTATTTCATTAATGCTTTTCTCGCTTACTGCCGTAATAAACAATCCCGAATCAAAGCTTTTAGCAATCTCAATTTTTTATGCCATAGTTATCAATGTTCCGTTAATTATAGGAACAATTGTTGTTCTTAAAAGATTATTCCCGAGATACAGAGTTATTAAAACTGACTTATCTAAAGAAGTTATCAGGGAGGTCGCATTACTTGGTATCGGTTTCTTTTTGATTCAATTAATGCTGTTAGTGATTAATTCAACTAACGAGTTATTGATATCTAATTTTTATGGGTCTAATGTCACCGTTGCCTATACAGACTATAATAAATTAATTCAGATAGTGATTTCTTTATTCGCGACAATAACATTGCCTTATTGGTCTATGGTAACAAAAATGAAAGAACAACATGATAAAGCCGGAATTTACAAATTGATTAAAAAACTAATGATATTTGTTATTATTTTCATACTGATTCTTGCTCTTGTAGGTTTATTTTTCCAGCCTTTACTAGATATTTGGTTAGGTGAAAGATCAATTGTTGTTGATACAAAGACACTTCTCTTCTTTATGATTTTTGCAATACTTTGGATATTTGTTTTATCATTTTCATCGATTGCAAACGGACTATCTATAGTCAAAAGACAAATTATCTTATATGCAGCAGCAGCAGTTACAAAAATTTCATTTTCTTTAATTTTTGGGCTTGCTTACCGGGGCAGATTTGGTTGGGAGTATATTATTTTAAGCAACATCTTTGCATGTTCGATTTTAGCTATTGGTTTACCTGTGATATGCTTCATAGAATTAAGAAAATTGAAGGTGGACAATTATGCCTAAAACAAAGATTAAGTACTTTATTTTAAATTTCATGGTTTCTCTCATACTAGTAGGAGTGCATGTTTTAGGTTTGTTCTCATCTCCGGCGTTTCTTGGGTCAGATTACTCGCGTAAAATGCTAATAGATTCGTATTGTAACAATAATGCAAATGGAAGCTCGCTGATATTAAATTCAACCGTTTCATATTCTGAGAAATCGTTAAAACAAATTAATGCCCATAAAGAAGAAAATAGCGTTGAATATAATACCGTTCTTGGCATTGGTGCTAATAATGCTGAAATTGAAGGTTTAAATTGTTGCCTTGTTGGGTCTCCTTCCAGCAAACTTTCAAGTACATATAACGCATTTAGGGTATATTCTGATGAAAATTGGGACCTGATTAATAGAGGTAATTATATATTCATTTCAGATTTTATGGCTGCAAGTTTTGTTCCTTATGGAGAAGACCCAAAAAATTACAAAGATTTTGTTAAGGATAAAGATGTTGCAATTAAAATTTCTGATCAGATATATATGTTTAAAGTTGGTGGATTCTATAATACTACTATTAAGGAAGAAGGTTGGCGTTCTCGAGGCAATTATTTTAATGAAACTCTAAACAATTGTGTTTTTATAAGTGAAGAATTTCTTTCTAATAAATTTAATAATGTTTTTCAGATGTTTACATCTGATACAGTCGAAAGTGGTCAAGCATTTAGAAAATTCGAGCTATTAGTTGAAACTATTGGTAGTCATATATCTAATCCAAAAAACAAAATTGAATCTGATGTCTTAAACAAGATTAACGCATTGAACAAAAGAACAAATGTTGTAATGAGGACAGTAACAATTGTTATCTCATTAATTCTCATACTTGGATTTTTACTATTGTCTACTTTTCTGTTTGATACGAACCACTTTTGGTTAAATTTTAAATTAATGACAATTATTTGGTGTTTGTTGTATGTGTTAATTTCATATGTTTTTGTTTTTGCTACTAAGGGCACCACAATAACTTTCTTTGGTTTTAATGCTTTCGGAGCAAATAAAGCCTCGCTTACTATCACGAGCATATATACGTTCTTGTTAGTAATTAGCGTACTTATTAAGAGTTATTTATATTACAAAAAGCTGAATAAAAACCTAATTATTCACTATAACGTTTAATTTATAGGAGATGATATGAAAGATAAAAGTAATCAAAATAGTGAATCAACAAAAGAAATTGTTCTTTTTGTTACGAAAGCGAAGTTCCCTGATAAAAATGCTTTTGCAACATATATCGGTGGAATTGCCTCAGTTTTTTCAAATTCAAATTTTGATGTAATTTGCATAGGAAATGGTGATAGCCAACAATATAAATCATTTGTTTCATATTTCGGGAAGTACGTTTCTCTTAGAAATAATAAGTGCAAATCAGTAATCTCGAAAATTAGTAATCAGCTTCATTTAGAAAAAAGAATTTTTAGTTATTTAAAAAACAATTTCTCGAATCCAAAACATATTTTCTTCAGTTGCGAATTTTCACTTTCTTTTTATAAAAGAGTAAAAGAACTATATAGGCGAAAAGAAACTAATTTTTCATTCATTCTTACTGAAGAGTACACAAAAGACGAATTTGAGAAATTTACAATACTGTCGAAAAGGGCAATGAAGATAAACCATCATTTTATTTATGATTATGACTCATCAGAGGATTCATTTATCGTTATTAGTAGGTATCTTTTTGAAAAAATATCAGGAAGAGGATTGAACTGTATTTATGTTCCGTTTTGTTTTAATCTTTTGTCTATTCCTTTGAGTCAAGAAGTAACTGCTAATAACAAAGAAATAAATTATATTTATTGTGGTAATCCTGAAAATAAGGATCTTTTGCCTACGATAATTAGAGCATTTTCTTCTTTTAGTCAGTCCGTTAAAGACATGGCTGTTTACCTGAACATAATTGGTGTCGATGAAGGTTGGGCAAAGAAACATCATATTGGTTTGTTAAATTCCCATCATATAAAATTCTACGGAAAACAAAGCAGAGATTTTGTCTTTGAACAGTATTTAAGAAGCGATTACTCAATACTTCTTAGAGATGAAAACAAGGTTTTTGCAAAAGCTGGCTTTCCTACAAAAATTAGTGAATCAATGATGCTTGGAGTGACGCCAATTACAAATCTGACATCAAATTTATCCGATTACTTGAACTCAAAAAATTCAATAATTGTAAATGGTCATGAAGAATCAGATCTACTAGAATCTCTTATTATTTCAGCAAATGATATAAAAAATAATCGAGTACGTAAAGAAACTGCTTTAAATACCGCAAAAAGCAATTTTAATATAGAAAATTATAAGGATTTATTATTATCATTAATAAGCAAACAAATTTAATTAATATTACGATTAAGATTGCATTAATATTATCTGTATATATATGAAAAAGTTGGTTAGATTTCTCAAAACAAAATTCCCAGTATTCATGTTTTGGTGTGGGAAAAAGTATTTGTTGCTATCAACTTTTTTCTATAGAAAGCACCCAGAAAAATGGACTCTTAGAAAGTACAAAAAGAAATTTGGAATTAAATTAAACATTGATAATCCGACTACCTTTTATGAAAAGATAAATTTCCTGAAGCATAACTATTTTGATGGACAAGAGACCTTGTTAACAGATAAGTTTCGGGTTAAAGAATATTTGGAAAAAAATGGCGATGGTGGAATCGTTCCAAAAGTTCTATTTTTTTCTGAAAACATTAGTGATTTTAAAAAGTGGTTTATTAAGAATAAAGGAAAATATAATCAGTTTGTTATTAAAACGAATCATTCCTGTGGCGACATTTTCATCTATAGAAATGGTGTTTTTACCAGAAAATACGGGATAGATATTAAGAGTTTTGGCAAAGTCCTTAAAATGCTGAAAATTGGTTTAAGATACAATCATTACTACACATGTTTCGAGAGAAACTATAAAGATATTAAGCCGTTAATTTTTGTTGAAGAATTTATAAATATGGACGATGCAACAGAATATGAATTTATGACAAATTATGGAGAAGTTAAGTTTGTTAACGTTGTGAGGCAGCGACAAAGTTTAAATAAAAGCGAAATACTTTATGATGGAAATTGGGCTCCAATTGTTGATGTATCAGATAATTCATGCATTAAACCGAAAAACATCAATTATATGCTTTTGTTTATAAAAAAATACACATCCGCCTTTCCATTTTGTCGAGTTGATTTTATTGAAACTAAAGATAAAGCATATTTTTGTGAATTTACATTTGTTAAGTCTGGCGGAATAGGATGTTTTAAGCCTAGTGAACTTAATAATACATTGGGTCGACTAATTGATATATCAAATTTGGTGCTGTGAGAAAAATATGAAGAAGATATTGATTATTTGTCATTTAGTTAACGGGCGTTTTGATGGCCAGCAGTCAAAAATAAACGATGTAAAAGATGGTTTTTTAAAAGCAGGTTTTGAAGTGGAAATACTTAACTATGGTTCTTTATCAATTTTCACAATCTTATATTCGTCAATAAAAGCGATAAAACGCAACTCAAATATCTTATTGATGCCTGGCGGAAAAAAGTCATTATTTTTATATGTATTTCTATCTAGATTCTTTAAACACAAGAACTTCTACTATTTATCTATAGGTGGTTGGGTGACAGACTTAATGCAAAGAAAAAACACAAGGCGGAAACTAAAGAATTTGAAAAAATTCAAATGCCTTGTTTTACAAAATAAAAAAACTACGGAAATTTTCGAACATTTTGGGTTTAAAAATACTATGTATATTCCGACTTTCTCTTCAAGAAACGGAATGGATGACCAACAATTTAAATTGAGTTTATCTAATTTCGAAAAGAGCGAAACATTTAGATTTTGTTTCTTTGCACGAATAGCCGAATCGAAAGGAATTTTCGAGGCTTGTAGGGTAATTAAGAGGCTGAGATCAGAAAATTTTAACGTAAAACTTGATATTTATGGTCAAATTCAAGATAAAGAAATTATCGGTAAGCTTCATAATTACTTGGATGAAAATATCAAATATTTTGGAGTCATTCAAGACAATGTTATCGAAACACTTTCCTCATATTATTGTATGGTCTTTCCGACGTATTATAAGGGCGAAGGGATGGCGCACTCAATAATTGAGTCATATATGGCAGGTCTTCCAGTTATAGCAACAGACTGGAGATTTAATGCCGAACTTATAAAAAACAACGAAACAGGATTTTTAATTGATGTAAGTAATCTAGAAAACAATTTATATGATAAGATTTGTTTCGCAATTAAAAACAAGAAATTAATTGGCAAAATGAGAGTTAATTGTTTTTCATTATCTAAACGTTTCAACTCTAATAGCGTTTTAAAACCGTTTATTGACCTTGTTGAGAATAACTAAAATTTAGTAATTTTAATAATTTACTGTATAATTCATTCGATGAGTGATTCAAATTTAATTAGTATTGTAACCCCATTCTTCAACTCGAAGGATTTTTTTACAAAGACATTTAATAGCGTTCTTTCACAAACCTATAACAATTGGGAATGGATCATTGTTGATGATTGTTCTGACAGTTTAAATGCAACGTTTCTAGATGAAATTGCTAAGAAAGACAAAAGAATAAAAATAATACGCAACAAGACAAGACAAGGTCCTGCTTTTTCGAGAAACGTTGCAATTAAGAGCGCTGTGGGGGATTTTGTAGCATTTTTAGATAGCGATGATTATTGGGCAAGTACGAAACTTGAAAAACAGCTCAGTTTTATGATTAAAAATAGTTACGAATTTACCGCTACATATTTTAATGTCTACGATGAAAGAAATGAGTGCATTTCAAAAGTAATTAAAGCACCAGCTGAATGCACACATAAGAAACTACTTAGGCTTAATTATATTGGGTGTTTGACGGTTATGTATAAAAGAAACATAAGTCCTGACTTGCAAATTCCCGAAACAATAAAAAAGAGAAACGATTATGCTATTTGGCTAAAACTTTCCGAAAAAGTTCCTTGCTATGTTTTAAAAGAGAGCTTAGGAACCTATGTTAAGCATTTTGATAACTCTGTTTCATCAATAGGCAAAACCAAGATGATTAAATATCATAAGGAGATGTTTGAAATCTTGTATGGGTACTCTAAGTTTAGGGCTTCTCTCAGTGCGCTTCGAAATGTTTTCTTTTACATTTTAAAAGAATTATTTTATGTGAGGAAAGCAAAGGAAACCAATGAAGAAAACGAAAACGGCATAATGAAGATCAACGAGATTAATATTTCTGGCAACTATATAAAATGTAATTTTGAGGATAATATTTATACAGCTAATTATAATCTTCCAATTTTTAAAGCTATTTTTAATGAAACAGATTTGTCTTCGTTTGTGTTTTTAAATAGAGATACAGAAGAAAATTTATCAACTTTTTTAAGGGTGTATGTAGATGTTTTTGGTCTCGGATTGTTTGTCTTCTTTTTTCGCGATAAAACTATTAACCAAAGTTTATTATCTCAACGAATTCGTATTCTAAAAGATAAAGAAGTTAAATACAAGAAAGATGCAATCGATAAAATAAGAGAACTGTTTGTTATATTTAATGATTTTAATTATACGTTTGCTGTTTTTAAGGCTAATTCTGATGACTATATAAAACCTCATGATTTTTGTAGAATTCATCCAAGAGCATTAATTGTTGTTAAAAACCACAAAAGCTAATTAAATGAATTGGTGTGGTCAATTGAATTTTGAAAATGTTCAGATAGAAATAAATGTAAAGATAATTGTATGAATAGCAAAAGCAAATCTTATCTTAAATTTATAAAGTTATATTCAAGCGATTATTTTTTGGCATTTGGTTTTCTATTTTTTATACCTTTTGCTGCTTTTGCGTGGGTTTTTATGGTCACATCTAATCCAGCCGATGTTCCGCTTATAACTAGTCAAATGATAATTAGTTGTTTTATTTTATGCGCATCCAGTTGGATTGTTTATCTTTATTTAGAAGTGAAAGCGGATAGACTTAAAATTAATATCTTTTTCTGGTTTTTTATATTTTTTCTACTTGTGTCAGTTATATCTGTGATTATCCAACCAACTGATATATATTTTTCAGTTGAATGTAAGAGCGCAGGCGAGATTACTCAAACATATTATCCTGGTGCACATGTTGGCGATATTATTGAAGTTCATCACCATATAAGCCTCACCCATAGAATGTTTTTCGCTATGGGTTCGTCTTTAATCACAACCATATTTTTTATAATTTTCTTTGTTTTTCCTAAAAGAATTGAAAAGATGAATTTCTTAGTTTTTATTGGTTTTGTAGTTGCAATATTCATTCTCGTTCTAACTATTTATAGTTACGTGACTGAGTCGAAAGAATATATTCCGTTTATAAAAGCTATTTTCCAAGGCGATGCTGAATATATTAAGTCTCACCCAATTAAATCATTCCTTGTTAATAGAGTTCCTTATGGAGCGTGTCTAATGATGGGAATGATGTTTATGTTATTAAGCCATCATTTAACACATAAAAAATATTGGTTATTATTTGCTTTATATTGCTATATCAATATGATTTTTACTTGGAATAAAACCGCTTTAACAATATCTACTTTCTCTCTGATTTTCTATGTTGTATTTTTGCTTGTCACAACATTTAAATCTCATAAAAAAAGAAATATTGCTCTATCTATTATTTTTGGAAGTATTTTAGTAGCGCTTATTACATTTATTTCTGTAAGTATTGCTACAAAAGGTAAATTTATTTACCAAATCTATAACTTATCTACAACTTTTACCGAATCAAAGAGTTTATTAACTAGAACTTACATTTGGGGAAATATTAGAAATGAACTAAAAGGTGGATGGTTAATAATTGGAAGAGGTTTTGGAACACATAACGCGATGTTATATCCAATGAATTTAGTTAATGGAGATGATGTATGTCCATCTCATTCAACATATTATGGAATATTAGGCGCTGGTGGAATAATAAACTTCTTAGGTTTTGCGGGTATGTTTGTATACTTTGTATATGCATTTATTAAATGCTGGAAGGTAGACAAAGTAAAAACAATTGGATTAGCTCTCCCAGTACTCGCCTATTTCTTATATTCATTTACTGAATGCATCAACTATTTATGGCTCGCATTTATGTTCCCAATTGTTCTTTACTATAACCTTCTAAAGAAAGATGGTTTAGTAAGTATTAGTAATAGAAAAGCAATATTTAATTAATTAAATTAATAAATAATGTTATATTATTGATTAGTATTATGAAAATAGCGGTAGTAGGAACAGGATATGTCGGATTATCAAATGCGATAATCCTTTCGCAGTTTAACCAAGTATATGCTGTAGACATTATTAAGTCTAAAGTTGATTTAATTAATTCTAAGAAATCTCCTATCGTAGATAAAGAGATTGAAGAATATTTAGAAAAGAAAAATCTAAAACTAACCGCGACTACTGATGGAGATCTCGCGATTAAAGAAAGCGAGATCGTTGTTATCGCAACTCCTACTAATTATGATTCCGTAACTAATAAGTTTGATACTTCGTCTGTAGAATCCGTAATTAATCAAGTTAAAAGAGTTAATCCAAATGCTTGGATAGTAGTTAAATCAACAGTCGGTGTTGGTTTTACTAAATATATTATTGAAAAAACTGGATACGATAAGATTCTTTTTTCCCCAGAATTTTTAAGAGAAGGTAAAGCTTTATATGATAACCTTTACCCTTCTAGAATAATTGTAGGAGTTCCAGAGAAAAAAGAACCTTATTTAAGTAAAGCTAAATTATTCTCCCAACTTTTATATCAAGGAGCTTTAAAAGAAGAAATACCAATGTTTATCATTGGTTCAACTGAAGCTGAAGCTGTTAAGTTATTTTCTAATACATATTTAGCGCTTAGAGTCGCATATTTTAATGAATTAGATACATTTGCTCAAACAAAAGGTTTAGATACATTAGATATTATTAAAGGAGTATCAGGAGACCCTCGTATAGGAGATTTCTACAATAACCCTTCTTTTGGATATGGTGGATATTGTCTTCCTAAAGACACTAAAGAATTAAGAGCGAACTTTGAAAATGTTCCAGAAAACCTTATTTCCGCGATTGTTGAATCTAATAGAACTCGTAAACAATTTATATGTGATGAAGTTCTTAAGATGGCAGGATATAAAAATGATGGAAAAGATAACATTACAGTTGGAATCTTTAGATTAACTATGAAATCTGGCTCTGACAACTTTAGAGCGTCTTCTATTCAAGG
>AUXO017414697.1_pt1 | contig 13444 bp, 6 predicted proteins | sample 768731 | NCBI WGS metagenome assembly AUXO01 (sample SAMN02715735, study PRJNA202380) | gut metagenome | biome: sheep rumen | host: Ovis aries | place: New Zealand: Palmerston North
AAAAGAGCAAAATATTTTGAACAAGCACATAATGGAATGTGGGTAAGAATGGCATTATTACTAAAAGTATTTGAATAAAAAAAAGAGGTGATTTTATGGAAGATAAAATTAAAAATTTTAAATACTTAGAAGAATTCGAATTGGTTGATAGTAGTAAACAAGAAGTTTATAATGATAAAGAAAACAAAAGCAGAAATAAAGCTAATATAGATATTACTGGAGAGAATAAAACATATAGAGAAAAAAATGTATATATTGAGCCTGTGTATAAATCAGCAACTTCAATAGAATACAATGTTTATTGCATTAATGAAAAAAATGAACTTGAATTAATTGGTACAGTTAAATCAGATAAACAAATTTTGTTAACTGCCAAATATAAGGAAAGAAAACGCTTAGAGCTTGGTGGAAAAGAATTTGATTTTGACTCTAAATATTTAAAGGTTGATATGCAAAAGATGTTTGAAGAACAACGTTTGAGAGACGAAAGAAGAAAAGCTAGTAAAGAGAATAAAGTTCAAAACGTAGACAAAGATAAGGAAGAAGACAATGAAGCCGAAAAAAACAAAGAAAATATTATAACTGACCAAGATTTGAAAAAACAAGGCTATAATACTAACACATATACAAGAATTACTAATAGACAAGTAATAGATTCAATGATTGTAGAAAAATATAATCCTAATAGTATAATTGTTTTAGAAGAAAAAGGTGAAGTTAAGTTTTTAGCAAAAGAAGTTGGAACAGGTGAATTAAAAGAGCTTCCAATAAAAAGACAAGACAATACTATGGAAGAAGTAAATGAATTTGAAAACAATGTTGAAAGGTCTAGAGGGGCTGGCTCAAAGATTACTTTAACAAATTTCCCAGGAATGGAATTTAATGTTAATAAAAATAGAATGGGGCAATTAGAAGTTGGACTTATTGGCAATATTGATGAACAAGGAAATAGAGAAGTTATTTCTATTGGAACTCCAGTTCATCCAACTGAACAAGAATATAGAAGGGCTGAAGCTGAAAAATATGAAAGATATGGTTATGGACAAATCTTGACTAAAGATGAAGTTGATACCAGACTAGCACAAGAGGTTGAATCAATTCGTGATGAAGTTGGTCAAGAAATTGAAACTATGGCAAAAAATCCTACATTACAGGAATTAGAAGATAAAATACAAAATGAAAAAGACAAACAAAAACAAGAAAAAGAGCATAAAGTGGAAGAAGAAAGAGATGAAGATGAGGAATATGAAAAAGTTCCTTGGGATAGACATCCACATCCGTAAGAGTGTAATTAGTATAAATGTAATTAGAGGAAACGGTTATTAATAAAAACCGTTTCTTTTTTATGATTAAGGATTTCTTTTAAAATTTTAATTGTTTGAAGTTGACGCATAAAATCTTCCAAATTTGGGGAAAATACTTCTAAAAAATAAAAACAAGAGGTGGCCAAATTTGGAAGATTATAAAGTTTTACGAGTAAAAGGAGTATTGCTAGACAAACATCAATTAGAAAACTATTTAGCAAAATTAGCTTCAGATAACATTTTAAAAGAAAAATCGGACAAAAACACATATCCAATTCCTCGATTAAAGGAAAACTTTGAATTTATAACAGAGGTATATAATACATTATCAGAACACTTAAAACTTGGAATATCAATTCATCCTGCAGGTGAATGGATTTTAGATAATTATTATATTATAGAAAAAACTGTTAAAACAATTATTAAAGACATGACATTAAAAAAATATAGAAATTTTATAGGCTTAGAAACAGGAACATATCAAGGTTTTGCACGTGTGTATGTTCTAGCAAGTGAAATAGTTGCATATACAGATGGAGTAATTGACAGGAATTGTTTAGTAGATTTATTGCAAGGCTATCAATCTAAAAAGAATTTAAGTATGGAAGAAATATGGAATATTGGAGTATTTATACAAATAGCTTTGATTGAAAACATTAGAGGAATATGTGAAAAAATATATTCGGCTCAATGGCAGAAATATAAGGTAGAAAGCATAATAGAAAGATTAGTTGAAAACAAAGAAAATCTTGTGTTTAAAAATACATCGTTAAATATAGGCTATACTCATAGTGAAATGAAATATCCTTTTATAGAGTATATGTCATATAGATTAAAACAATATGGAAAACAGGCCTATTCGTTTTTAAATATTCTAGAAGAACAGGTTGAAAAGCTTGGATTAGATATTAATGAAGTTATACAAAAAGAACACTTTGATATAGCTTTAAAAAAGGTATCTATGGGAAATTCAATTACTAGCATTAACACAATTATTAGAGTAAATTTCTTGGACATATTTGAACAAATAAATGGAGTAGAAGAGATATTAAAAAAAGATCCTGCTTCAGTTTATAGTAATATGGACTATAAAACACGAGCATATTACAGACAAGAAATTGAAAAAATTGCAAAGAAAAACAAGTTGTCTGAGATTTATATTGCTAAAAAATGCCTTGAATTAGCAGAAAAATCAAAAGGCCCACAAATAACCAAACAAGCACATATAGGTTATTATTTAATAGATAAAGGTAAGGCTCAATTATTATCAGAATTGTTAAATAAAAAAGTAAAATATACAAAACCTATAATTAAAGAAAAAATATATATTGCAGGAGTAACATTAATTTCAATTTTCATAGGATTATTATGTGGAATGTATGTGCATAAAAGTACTGGAAATGTAGTAATTTCAGCATTAGTTTTTATAACAGCATTAATACCAAGTCAAACGATTACTGTACAAGTAATTCAATATTTTTTAAGTAAATTAATAAAACCCAAAATACTTCCAAAATTAGATTTTAAATCTGGAATACCAGAAGAATGTTCAAGTATGGTAATTATACCAACAATAGTTAAAAGTAAAGAAAAAGTCCATGAATTGTTTGAAAAATTAGAAGTTTATTATATTGCAAATAAAAGTGAAAACTTGTATTTAACATTGCTTGCAGATTGTTCAAGTGGAAAAAATGAGAATGAAAAGTTTGATAAAGATATAATAGAAGCGGGAATTGAGGAAATCAAAAGATTAAATGAGAAATATCCAGATAATAGATTTGACAAGTTCAATTTTGTATATAGAAAAAGAACCTGGAATAAAGGTGAAAATTGCTATTTGGGATGGGAGAGAAAAAGGGGTGCAATAAATCAGTTTAATGATTTTTTATTAGGAAAAATAAATAATCCATTTTTATATAATAGTTTTAATAAAGTACCTAAAATTAAATATATTATAACTCTAGATAGTGATACAGATTTAGTTTTAAATTCAGGATTAGAGCTAATAGGTGCAATGGCACATATACTAAACAAGCCGATAATAGATCAAAACAAAAATGTTGTAATTGATGGACATGCACTAATGCAACCAAGAGTAGGAATTGGTTTATTAGAAGTTATAAGAAGTAAATTTACAAAAATCTTTTCAGGTTTAGGTGGAACAGATTCATATGTAAATGCAACTTTTGATGTATATCAAGATAATTTTGATGAAGGAATTTTTACTGGAAAGGGTATATATGATTTAGCTGTATTTTCAAAGGTTCTAAAAAATGAAATTCCTGAAAACACTGTGTTAAGTCATGATTTATTAGAAGGTTCATATTTAAGATGTGGAATGGTTTCAGATATAATGCTAATGGATGGATATCCAACAAATTATTTAGCATTCAAAAAAAGACTTCATAGGTGGATTAGAGGGGATTATCAAATTTTAAAATGGGTAAAAAATAGGAAACTAAATGTTTTATCCAAATATAAAATTGTAGATAACATTTTAAGAAGTAAGCTAGAAAGCAGTAGTTTAGCATGTTTTACATTACTTGTTATTGCCAAAATGATTTTTAACATTAAAATATTACCGATTATCATATTTCTTCTAATAGGCGTAACAATACCATATATCTTAGAAATAATAAATAAAATTGTGTTTAAAAGAGATGGAGAAACAGGTCAAAGAACATTTGTAAAAAATCCTACAACATGGAAAAATAGCTTTATAAAGGCTTTTCTATCAATAGCAATAATTCCAGATAAAGCATATATGTCTTTAAATGCCGAGTTTAAAAGCTTATATAGAATGTGTATAAGCAAAAAGCATTTATTAGAGTGGGTAACCGCAGAAGAAGCGGAAAAAAGTTCTAAAAATGATGTAAAGAGTTATATGTTTAACATGAGTGCAAATGTAGTTCTAGGAGGTTTACTACTTATAATTTCGCTGATTATAGATTTTGAAATATGGCAAAAAATTGCCTTCATTGTTTTATCAGCAGTATGGTTGGTAGCACCAATAATCATGTATTTTATAAGTAAACCAATCAAAGAAATAAACAAGCTAAAGATTTTAAATAAACCTGATCAAGATTATACTAGAGAAATAGCAAAAAAAACGTGGCTATATTTTAAAGAAAATATAGTAGAAAAAACAAATTATTTACCACCAGATAATTATCAAGAAGATAGAATTCCAAAAGTTGTAATGAGAACATCTTCAACAAATATTGGACTTGGAATGCTGGCAACCATTTCAAGTTATGATTTGGGTTTTGAAAGTCTAGAAGATACTATTGAATTGTTAGGAAAGATGATTAACACAGTTTGTGGATTACAAAAATGGAATGGACATTTATATAATTGGTATAATTTAGAGACATTGGAGCCACTAGTTCCAAGGTTCGTTTCTTCCGTTGATAGTGGAAATTTTGTTGGCTATTTATATGTTGTTTTGCAGTTTTTGGAGAATGTTAGTAGGGAGGATTCTAACATATTGATACAGCAAGTAAGAGAGATAATCCACAACACAGATTTTTCAAAGCTCTTTGATTACAAAAACAACCTCTTCTCAGTAGGATTTGATATTGAGGAAAACAAACTTGTAGATTCATATTATGACTTATTAGCTTCGGAAGCAAGACAAGCAAGTTTAGTTGCAATAGCAAAAAAAGATATAGATGTAAAAAACTGGTACAATTTAAGTAGAACTTTAACAGTTCTAAATAAATACAAAGGCTTGATTTCATGGTCAGGAACAGCGTTTGAATATCTAATGCCAAATATAAACATTCCAAAATATCCAGGAAGTTTATTAGATGAATCTTGCAAATTTATGATAATGAGCCAAAAAGAATATGCAAAAAAATTAGGTATACCATGGGGGATTTCTGAATCAGCTTTTAACTTAAAAGATTTGAATAACAACTATCAATACAAAGCTTTTGGAATTCCATGGCTTGGATTAAAAAGAGGTTTAGCAGATGAAATGGTAATTTCATCATATGGTTCAATTTTAGCAATTACAGAAGAACCTAAAGAAGTTTTAGAAAATCTTAAAAAACTTGAAAAACAGGGAATGTATGGTCAATATGGTTTTTATGAAGCTATTGATTTTACACCAAACAGAATATCAAAAAATAAGAAGTATGATGTAGTAAAAACATATATGGCACATCATCAAGCATTAATATTATTATCAATTAATAATCTATTTAACAATAACATTTTGCAAAAACGATTTATGCAAAACCCTGAAATGCAGGCAGTAAATATATTGTTGGAAGAAAGAATGCCAGAAAATGTAATTATCACAAAAGAGAAAAAGGAAAAGGTTGAAAAAATTAAATATACTAATTATGACTTTTATTCAGAAAAAACATTTACCAAAATTAATAATAGCATAGAGAGATATAATCTAATTGCAAATAAAGATTATTCAATAGTGATGGATAGCAAAGGAAATGGTTATAGCAAATATAAAAATATTATAATTAATAGATTTAAGCCTACTTCTGATGTTGAACAGGGAATATATTTTTATGTAAAAAATATAAAGAATAAAAGAATATGGACAAATGGATATAATTCTGTATCTGAAAAGCCTGATAAATATAGTGTAACATTTGCTCCTGATAGAACAAAAATTACTAGATTAGATGGAAATATTGAAACAACAACAAAAGTAACAGTAAGTCCAAATGATTCAGTTGAGTTAAGAAGAATAGAAATAAAAAATCTAGGAAATACAGATGAAACATTAGAAATAAGTTCATTCATGGAACCTGTATTATCAGAAAAAGAGCAGGATTATGCACATCCAGCATTTAATAATTTGTTTTTAAGTTATGAATTTATTCCAGAAACTAATACTATTTTAGTAAAAAGAAAAAAACGTTCTGAAAATCAAAAAGAAATGTTTATGGCAGTTAATTTGTATTCTCAAGATAGTTCTATAGGAGAACTAGAATTTGAAGTAAGTAAAGAAAGATTTAATGGAAGAAACAATTTTGGAATACCAAATCTGGTTCAAAATTCTAAACCATTAAGTAAAAAGATTGAATTAACAACAGATTCAATTATTGCAATGAGGAAAACTATTAATGTAAAAGCAAAGGATACAGTGAAATTAGATTTAATAATATGTGTTTCTGAAAATAAAGATTACGCACTAAATACAATAAAAGAATATATGAATAGTGATAACAACAAAAGAATTTTTGAATTATCAAGAGCAAGAGTTGAGGCAGAAAATAGATATTTAGGGTTAGCAGGAAAAGATATTTCACTTTATCAAAGACTATTAACTCATATACTTGGTGAAAACATGGATTCTCAAGTATCTTTTCAAAATGAATTATACCCTATTTCAGAGTTATGGAAATTTGGCATTTCAGGAGATTTGCCTATAATCTTTGCTAAAATAAAAAATGTTAATGATATAGATGTTATATCAGAGTTAATAAAAGCCTATGAATACTTTAAAACCAAGAACTTAGAAATAGATTTGGTTATACTAAATGAGGAAAAAGATAAATATGATAGTTATGTAAAAGATGCAATTATAGATACAATATTAAATAGAAATTTGGCATATATGCTAAATACTAAAGGTGGAATATATGTTTTAAATAATATAAAAGAGGAAGATAAAGAATTAATTTCTGTGTATTCAAAATTAATAATAGATGCAAAAAATGGAAATTTAAATTTGCAATTAAATGATATAGAAGATGCAATTCCAAAAGTAATTCAAAGTGATATAAGTGAGAAAATAGAACTGAATTTGGAAAACAAAAAAGAGAACTTGTTATTAAATAACAGTTTAAAATATTACAATGATTATGGTGGATTTTCTCAAGATGGAAAAGAGTATTTAATTAGAGTAAATAAAGATGAAAATACACCAATGCCATGGAGTCATATTATGGCAAATGAGCGATTTGGAACAATTGTTACAGATGCAATGGGAGGATATACTTGGTATAAAAATAGTAGATTAAATAGAATTACAGCCTGGTCAAATAATCCAATTTTAGATGTTCCATCAGAAGTTGTTTATATTAAGGATGATGAAACTAAAAAAGCATGGTCGTTAGGGTTAAATCCAATGCCTGATAATAATGATTATTATATAACTTATGGTTTTGGCTATGCTAAATATATGCATGAGTGTTTAGGAATAAAGCAAGAAGCGGAAGTTTTCGTGCCAAAAGAAGATGAGGTAAAAGTTCAAATAATCAAGCTTAAAAATGAAACACCTCGTAAAAGAAAATTAAAACTAGTATATTATATAAAACCAGTAATTGGTGAAGACGAGGTTAAAACAGGAGAATATTTAAGTTTAAAATTCAATAAAAATAGTAATACAATTTTGGGTAGAAATGTGATAAATTCAGATTACAAAAATACAGTTTTTATATCAAGTAGTGAAAGAATAAAATCATATACAGGATTAAAAAAAGAGTTTCTAGGAATTGGAGGATTAAGTAATCCAGACGGATTAAAACTGGATAATTTCAGTAATAGTTTTAAAAACAAAGCAAGTAGTATTATAGCAATGGAAATTGAAGTTGAACTAGAATCGTTGGAAAGTAAGGAAATATCAATAGTTTTAGGAGCAAATGATAGTATAATAGGTTGTCAAGATTTAGCTTATAAGTATAGTAATTTAAATAATTGTAATCAAGAAAATGAAAGTATAAAAAAATATTGGGATAATTTATTAGGTAGAATACAAGTTGAAACTCCAGTTGAGTCTATGAATATTATGCTAAATGGATGGACAATGTATCAAACACTTGCTAGCAGAATGTGGGGCAGAACAGGGTTTTATCAATCAGGAGGAGCATTTGGGTTTAGAGATCAGCTTCAAGATAGTTTAAGTAGCAAATATTTGAATCCCGAGATTACAAAAAATCAAATTATAAAGCATAGTAAACAACAGTTTATTGAGGGAGATGTTGAACATTGGTGGCATGAAGAAACAGGAAGAGGAATTAGAACAAGATTTTCTGATGACTTATTATGGTTGCCGTATGTAGTTTCGGATTATATAGAATATACAGGAGATTATAGTATTTTAGATGTAAAAACAAGATATTTGAAAGGAAATGTATTAGAACCAGGAGTAGATGAAAAATACGATTTATATTTACCAAGTGAAGAAACAGGAACAATATATGAACATTGTATAAAAGCTATAGAAAAAGTGTTAGATTTTGGAGAACATGGATTGCCTAAAATAGGTTCAGGTGATTGGAATGATGGATTCAGCACAGTTGGAAATAAAGGAAAAGGTGAAAGTGTATGGTTAGCTTTTTTCTTATGCAATGTGCTTGAAAGATTTTGTAAAATTTGTGAATATGTTGAGAATGGTGCTGAAAATGATGGGAAAAATAAAAGATATAGAAGTATAATTCAAAATTTGAGAAAAGCAATAAATTCTGTTGCATGGGATGGACGTTGGTTCAATAGAGCTTTTATGGATGATGGCAATGTTCTTCGGAAGTCTTCAAAATGACGAATGTAAAATAGATAGCATTGCACAAAGTTGGTCTGTAATTTCAAATATGGGGGATAATGATAAAAAATATATATCAATGGAAAGTTTAGAAAATCATTTAGTAGATAATGAAAATGGAATTATAAAATTATTAGATCCACCGTTTGAAAATGGAGATTTAGAACCAGGCTATATAAAAGCATATTTGCCAGGTACAAGAGAAAACCGGACGGCCAATATACACACGCAGCATCATGGGTGATAATAGCAGAGGCAATGTTAGGTTTTGGAGATAAGGCAGTAGAATTTTTTAGGATGATTAATCCAATAGAACACAGTAAAACAAAAGATACTGCAATGAAATATAAGGTTGAACCTTATGTTATCCCAGCAGATGTATATGGACAAGGAAATTTAGCAGGAAGAGGTGGTTGGACTTGGTACACAGGTTCAAGCAGTTGGATGTATATTGCGGGAATAAAATATATTTTAGGTTTAAATATTGAAAATGGTTATATGTTTTTTAAACCACATGTTTCTAAGGATTGGAAAGAGTATAGTATAAAGTTAAAAATAGGTGAAACAATTTATCATATAAAATTTATAAGTAGTGATGATTTAGATAATGAAAATATTAAGGTTGTTTTAAATGGTGAAAATGTTGAAAACGGAAAAATAAAATTAGAAAACTCAAGAAGTATAAATGAAATTGAAGTTTATTTTTAATAAAAGAAAAGGAACCAGCAGTAGCTAGTTCCTTTTTTGCTGTTCAGTCGGGCAAATTTTCATGAATTATAAATTCTTCAGTTTGTTCTTTGTCAAAGCAAGGAAACGGAAGAATTAAGCAATGATTCCCTGTTGATGAGTAGTCAAAAGGACGCATATAGACAATTATTTCCCGAAAGAGTCTAGTAATGCGGTAAGCATATTCTAAATCGCTATCACGTTTTGACATGTTATCATCAATTAAAACAAGATTTGGTGCTGCATAAATCAATTCTGGAGAATAGAAACCGTTTGATGTTATGTCTACACATAAAACCATTAACAAGTCAGGTTCTTTTTCAGGATTTGATTCAAAGTAATCCAACTGATATAAAGATTTGGATTGAGGAATTTTACGCACCTGTACATGAATGAAATTTTCGGGACTTAAATAAAGCCGAAATCCGCAAATGCAAGGGTTTGTAAAATCAAGCTCTGGATTTAAAAATGCATATCTCTCATCTTTCTCAGTTTGGAGAATTCTGTCAGAAAAATCTTGTAGCCATTTTACATAGTCTGCTGTTAATTCAACAAATGGGTGACATGATTTGTTATGTGTTATGAAATATTTTTTTGACTTGTATTCTGGCATTTTAATAGGTACTACAGTTTTATGCCCAAACCGGGAAATAACAATTGATTGTCGAATAAATGCTTTGTTAGTCTCAATTCTTTGATTTAATTGCCCCCGATTTTTGAAAATTTGAACAGCTTGTTTTGTCCTGCGCATAATTAGCCTCCTTTGCGCGTTTATATGTTTATAATGTACGAAAAATATTATACAATATTTACATAATTTTGTCAATAAAAGAAAGTAATTCCTTTGATTTTATGTATAATAAAACATTGTAATTTCCATGGCTTTTTTATATAATTAACTTAGAATAAATAGAATAGGAACAGTGATTGTATGAAAGAGCAAAGTTTATTATTAAAAAATGTAAATTCATTTAACTTAACACACATATTTGAATGTGGACAATGTTTTAGATGGAACAAAAACAATGACGGAAGTTACACAGGTGTTGTTAAGGAAAATGTTGTTAATATAAAAACTATTGGAAAAGATGTTCATGTTGAAAGTTTTGGGGAAGATGATTTAAAAGAGCTTTTTAAGTATTATTTTGATATTGATAGAGATTATGAAATAATAAAATCTGAACTTAGAAAAATAGATGAAAACATGGAAAAAAGTATATTATATGGAAATGGTATAAGACTGTTAAATCAAGATTTATGGGAAACAATTATATCTTTTATAATATCAGCTAATAACAACATTCCTAGAATAAAAGGGATTATTGAAAGGTTAGCAAAAAGATATGGAAATAAGATAGAATGGAAAGGAGCAACTTACTATACTTTCCCAACACCAAAACAACTAAGCAAAGCTAGTGTTGAGGATTTAAGAAATCTTGGTTTAGGGTTCAGAGATGTTAGAGTGTTTGAAACAACTCAAATGGTTATAAATGATGAGATTGATTTTGATAAACTTCATAAGGAAAAAGATACGCAAATTGTAAGAGGAAAATTGCTACAACTACCAGGTGTAGGTCCAAAAGTTGCAGATTGTATTCTATTATTCTCAACTCTAAAAAGATTAGATGTATTTCCAATTGATGTATGGGTTAGAAGAGTAATGAATGATTTATATATTCACAATGAAGATGAAAATAAGGTAGATAAAAAGCTAGTGTTAAGCTTGGCAGATGAGAAGTTTGGGGATTTGCAGGGGATTGCTCAACAATATTTGTTTTATTGGAAACGAGAAAGGAATTAAAAAATGTCAATTAGATTAATATATGGTAAGTCAGGCTCTGGAAAGAGTGAATTTATTTTTAAAGAAATAAAGGAGTTAATAAACTGTGGAAAAAAGATTTATATAATCACACCAGAACAGTTTTCGTTTACTGCTGAAAAAAAGTTGCTTGAAACTCTTGGAAATTCAGCAGTTTTAAATGCTGAGGTTTTAACTTTTAACAGAATGGCTTATAGGGTTGCAACTGAAGTAGGTGGAACAGCTAAAGTTAGTATTTCCACTGCTGGTAAAGCAATGCTTATTTATAATATTTTATGTGGTAAAAAAAGTAAGCTTAAATTTCTTGGAAAATCTGATGAGAATATTGAACTTATTATTGATCAGATAACAGAGTTTAAGAAACATGGTGTTTCAGTTGACGATTTGAAAAAAATGATGGAAGAAACAGAAGACAATTATTTAAGACTTAAAATTCAAGATATATTACAGGTATATAGCGAATTTGAAAATAAAATTGAAAATAGATATATTGATGAAAATGATAATTTAACAAATCTTGCAAATCAATTAGGAGATGTAAATATTTTTAATAATACATTAATTTATATTGATGAATTTGTTGGTTTTACAAAACAAGAATATGAAATAATTAAACAATTAGCTAAAACTGCAAGTCAAGTAACTGTAAGCATTTGCTCAAACTCAATAGAAGATAGTGTTTCACCAGAAAGTGATGTTTTTTATTCAAATAAATTGACTGTATCAAGATTATTTAAAATAATTGAAGATGAAGGTATCGCATTAGATGAACCTATTTATCTTGATAAGGTATATAGATTTAAAAATAAAGAACTCCAACATTTGGAACAAAATCTATATGCAATTCCATTTAAGAAGTATGATGATAAGCCTGAGAATATCAAGTTGTTTTTAGCAAATAATCAATATTCAGAAATTGAGAATGTTGCAATTAACATTGTAAAATTAGTGCGTAACAATAATTATAGATACAAAGATATTGCAGTAATTACAAAAGGATTAGATGTTTATTCAAATCTAGTAAAAGTCATTTTTAATAAATATCAAATTCCTGTATTTATTGATGAGAAAAAAGATTTGAGTCAAAATATTATTGTTAAATACATATTATCAATTCTTGAAATTTTTGCTAGAAACTGGTCGTATGAAGCTGTGTTAAATTACGTTAAAACAGGATTTTTAGATTTTAGTAAACATGAGATTTTTATTCTAGAGAACTATTGCCAAAAGTGGGGAATAAAGAACAATAAATGGTATAAATCTGAGTGGAATTTTAAAGATGAAGATGATGATAATAGAACTCAAATTGAAAGAATAAGAGAAATGAGAAGAATGATAGTTAATCCATTGCTTGAGTTTAAAGAAAATTTATCTGGAACAAATGATGTGAAAACTATTACAAATAATCTATATAATTTCTTAATTACAAATGAGATAGATAAAAAGTTTGAAGAAAAAATTGAAGAACTAAAAATGGCTGGACAGACTGAATTTGCTACACAATATGAAACAAGCTGGAAGATTATTATGAATGTTTTAGATGAAATTGTGTTAGTATTTGGTGATGAAAAGGTTTCATTTGATAAATATATGCAAATTTTAAAAACAGGATTAGCAAGTTGTGATTTAGGGAAGATTCCAGGAACACAAGATCAGGTTATAATAGGTGATGTTGATAGGTCAAGAAGTCATAAAGTTAAAGCAATTTTCATTATTGGTTTAAATGATGGAATGATACCATCAGTGCATAAAAATGAAGGATTTTTCAATGATAATGATAGACAATTCTTAAAAGAAAATGGAGTAGAGCTTGCAAGAAATACAGTAGAAAGCTTGTATGAAGATAACTTTAACATATATAAAGCCTTTACAACTGCTGAGGAAAAATTGTTTCTATCTTATGCTTCTTCAAATTCAGAAGGAAAAACTTTAAGAGGTTCTATTTTAATTTCTAAAATGAAAAAGATTTTCCCAAAACTAGAAGAAGAAAGCGATATTATTGTAAGACAATCTGAAATTTTAATTGAGAATACTACATTTGATGAGCTTTTAAACAAGCTTGGAGAATATAGAGATACAGGG
>AUXO010512306.1_pt1 | contig 13443 bp, 7 predicted proteins | sample 768731 | NCBI WGS metagenome assembly AUXO01 (sample SAMN02715735, study PRJNA202380) | gut metagenome | biome: sheep rumen | host: Ovis aries | place: New Zealand: Palmerston North
TACTCTTTAGCCAAATTGTCCGGTGAGTCATGTGGGGGCATTTCCGGAGATCAGTGGGGTGGCAATGTTACGGTAGATTCTTGTTATACCAATTCCTCTTTTACTGGAAAAAATCAGTATTTAACAATTACAAACTGTTATTCTACCGGTACATTAGGTACAATACTTACTGCTTCGCAAATGCAAGGCTTTGATGCTTGCACACATATCACTAACTTAAATTGGACTAATAGTTACGCTGTAACTATTGGTTATCCCATGCTTCGAGTCTTTATGGACAGACTTGTAAAGTGCTATTATACGGAGACTGAGAGCTATGATATAGGTATTATGAAAAATACTACCTTTAAAAAGCTTGGAACACCGAAACGTTTAGGTTATATATTTGACGGGTTTTATATTGATTCAGAATATAAAATAAAAGCTACAGATGATACCTTGGTAAACGGATACGATTCTATATATATTAAATGGTCAAATGAACCGCTTTCTTCTAAGGTTATAAATAATTACGATGATGAAGGTGTAACCTTTACCGAAAAAGTATATGACGGCGCAGCAAAAGGTTCAAAGAGTAGTTTGAATGCCAAGGAAAACAAGGGATTTTTTAGCACATATGATGCTGTTGTAAAAGATGGCGTTGGTGTAGATGGCTCAAGAGGTATAAAGGCAACCAGAGCATATCGTTGGAATTATAGATGGCCCACCGCCTTTATGATTTACGATACAAATGGTAATGCATTTGTTCCTCAAGCAAATGCTAATTACAAAATCTCTCTCAAATATAAATTATCGGCATTGGGTAATGATAAATCAGTAAAACTTTCTCTTCGTGAAGTGTTTGAAAACAATGCTACAAATGCTTCATCAACAGATAACATAACAGAATACGGTACAATAAACAAAAGTGAAATAAACAAAAGAACAATTAGTGATGAATGGATAGAAACATCTCTTGAATTTACAGCAAATTCTGATCCAAGAGCTTTATTTATAGCAGTAGGTCTTACTGAAGGTGGTACAGGTAATGCTTATGCGATTGGTTTGGAACTATATATCGATGATATAGTTATAGAGCAAATTGGCAGTGTATCCTGCTGTATTGATAATGAAGCTCCCATTGAACTTCCAATATCAAGTGATACCACTTTTGAAGAGCTTGAAATCCCCGTTAAATCAGGTTATGAGATAGAAGGTTTTTATGCCGATGCAGAGCATAAGAATAAGATTTCTGGCGCAACTCTTGCATACAAATATGATATTATTTATGTAAGAATTAAAGAACTTGATTCGGTAAAGAACTCATTTGATGAAAAAGGCTTAACCTTTAGAAAGAATCAGGTCGCCGAACAAAAGCCAGCTAATTTAGGCAATTATACCAATGCCACAAGTAATCTTAATGCAAAAAATGAAAACGGATATTTCGGTCAATATGATGCTTTTGTGGAAAATTCGATAGGAATTAACAACAGCAATGCAATAAAGGTAACTCACGCAACTGGATATGATTGGAAATGGCCTACTGCATTTATGTTATATGATAATCACAACAATGCATATATACCTCAACCTAATAGTTGGTACAGAGTTTCACTGAAATATAAACTTAATTCACTTAAATCAGGAAAGTCTGTTAATATTGTATTACGTCAAACAACCGACGAAAGAGTTTGCGTAGACTATGAAAACGTAGTTGAATACGGAAAAATTAATTCCGATATTATCACAAGCGATATGGTTAATAAGGATAAATGGATAGAAACCTCTATCGAATTTATGACATTGGACGATATAGAAGCATTATATATTGCTGTTACTACAACCGAAGGTAATCGTTGGTGGGCAGAAGAACTTGAGTTGGTTATAGACGATGTATGTATCGAAAAACTTTTGACATCCACCACCACTGAGGACTCTAACGGTGTATGGAATGGTAATATTTCGGGAGGTTTTGCCGGCGGCAACGGAACAAAGGAAAATCCGTATTTAGTTTCAAATGCCGGTCAATTAGCAACTATGATTAAAAGTAACGGACTCGGTGGCAGTTACTTTAAATTAACAAAGGATATACATCTTAATTATACCGAAAGCGATGATTGGTATAAAAAGACAACCAATAATCCTTGGTTTAGTGGTGATATGTATACTTCATTTAAAGGTAATTTAGATGGTGACGGACATATAGTTTACGGTTTATGGTATCCTAATAATACTACAACTCAAACCGCAGGTCTTATTCCAACATTTGGACAGGGTGAGATTAAAAATATTGGTGTAAGAGGTTCCTATATAAGCACTCAAAATTTCGGCGGAGGATTTATTGGATTGACCGTAAGTGGCGGAGTAAAGATAGTTGATAATTGCTTTGTCGATGAAAGTGTTGCAGTTATTTATACTAATAAGGAAAATGTGGATGCTCGAGGTATTGGCGGTATTATTGGTGCCGCATGGAGCGATAAAGCTGTAACTAAAGAAGGTTGGCTTCAAATCTCGAATTGTTATTCAAAAGCAATGTTAATTTGTGATTCAGCGGAAAAGACCAATGGTATAATCGGTAATTCATGGGATTGTATGTATACAATGAAGAATTGCTATTCCAAAGGTGCCGCCCCATATTTTGGAAAACGCCCAAGAACAAATTCTTTGCTTTATATGGGTGCAGATGGAAAACTGACTGAGAATGCAAAAAATGTGTATTCAAATATTTATTCGGACGGTAGAAAACCTTATGATGCCGAAGTGTTTGTATATATCGAAAATCCCAATAATATGAAGGGTGAAAATGCACATGATTATATGAGCGGTTTGGATTATAGTAATGTATTTGAAATAGTTAAGAACAATACTCCTAAACTAAGAGTATTCAAGAGCATTACTGGTAATGATAAAGGTGTGAATATGGAAAGCCTTTCCGGTTTTGCTTACGGTAGAGGTACTAAATATGAACCGTATATAATTACGAATGCAAATCAACTTCGCAAACTTATTGAAATGGGAGTTTTAAGTTATCAGAAATATTTTGCTTTGGGTAACGATATTTACGTTAACGATACTACCAAAACAAATTGGAAAGCCAATAATCCTAAGGATTGGTATTTCTATAAAGATGCTAATCTTTCATTCGCGGGCAGCTTTGACGGTAAAGGCTATTCAGTCTATGGTTTGTATCTTGGTATGACACCCTGCAAGGAAAAAGAATTTAAACAGGGTAGTACAGGTCTTTTCCCAAGGGTTAGCAATGGCGCAGAAATCCGAAATGTTCATATACGAAATTCCTATCTTTCTTCATATGCCTCTGTAGGCGGTATAGTAGGATATATCGCAGTATCAGAAGGAAATTATGTTAAAATAATAGGATGCTCAGTTGATGAAACCGTAGAACTGCGCGGTCAGACTGTGGGTGGTATTATTGGTGCAGGAAATAAGGGTGCAAATCTAAATTTCTGTTACTCAACTGCAAAACTTAATTCACCTATAGATACTAATTCTCATGGCCTTATCGGAGATATATGGAATGTAAATTCATTAGTATATCAGTGCTATTCTATAGGCTATACGAATTTCCGCGATGGTTTTACTCCCAAGAGTGTTGAGGCAGTTTATGGAACAGAAGTTCAGGCTGGTACTATAGTTCTTGAAAAGGCTAAAATGCTCGGTAATGCGGCAAAGAGCAATATGGAGCTTTTTGACTGGAATAGAGTATGGTATACAAAGGATGGAAAATATCCTCAACTTAATGTTATTACCTATGAATTAGAGCAAGCAATTGAAAAAGACAGGTATTATGATGGTAAAAAGGGTGAAATATGGTCTGGTAAAATTGCTCGTAATTTTGCGGGCGGTACAGGAACAGAAAGCGACCCCTATATCATAGAAACTGCCGAACAACTTGCAAAATGCTTAAATGATTCTGCTCCAGAGAATACTCATTATAAGGTTGTAGCTGATATTTATCTGAATGATACATCTTCAGCTAACTGGAAAGAAAAAGCTCGTAACTGGTTCTCAGGTAGCCTTTCTTTTAACGGTCATATTGATGGTGACGGTCATGTTGTTTCAGGTCTTTATTGCAGTGCAGATGATGGCACTGTAACCCGTGTTGCACTATTCCCAATGGTAGGCCGCAGTGCTGTTATTGAAAAATTAGGTATTGTAAACTCGTATATTAATGCTACTTATGGAATGAATCAAACTTATGTTGCAGCATTTATCGCCTTTGTTCCAAGAGCACCTGAAGGAAGTAGTGTACAACCTATACTTCGTCAATGCTTTGCAGACCATACGGTTGAAATTGGCGGTTACTTCGCAGGCGGTCTTGTTTGCGGTGTGGCAGGTCCTATTAAACTTGAAAATTGTTATTTCACAGGTTTGCTTACAGGTATTGACTGTGCAGGTGCTATATTTGGCAACAGTTGGACTACAACGGGCTGGTGTACGGTGACAAATTGTTATGTAACAACACCTAATAAAGACGGTATCGTTAAAAATAACGGTTTGTATAAAGCTTATTATACAGATGTATATACAGACAGTACGGTTGATTCGCCACGTCCGGATGGAGTGGAATATACACTTATCAAATATATGCAAGGAAATGAAGCAAAGAACTTAATGAAGGGTTTTGACTTTGAAAAGATATGGAAAACCACAGTAGACGGAACGCCTGTATTAAGAATATTTGCTTCGGATAAGTATTCATGTACAAGACAACTTGAAGACACAAAAGTTGATTTTATTGTGAATGGCGGTTCTAAGTGTGAGGCAATTTATGGCGAACCACGTGCTGATAAGTTGGTTTTACCTACTCCAACTCGTTATGGTTATGAATTTGGCGGTTGGTATCACTTTATAGAACTTGACGTTCCATGTGAATTAGAATATTTCCCTGACTTTGATATAATGCTTTATGCAAAATGGATACCAAAAGGTTTTATTGTAGATTTTGAAGACAAATATGATGCAAAATACGATTATAACCAATCGGTACAACACCACAAACCAGGTACAAAGGGTTATACAACAAAACATAACCATAAGGGTCTTAAATCCATGCACTGTCTTGCAGACAGTGAGCTTCAACCTGTATTCTTGCTTTCTTATGAAAACAAATTAGAAGTAGGGAAAGAATACGAATTACTTTTATGGGTAAATACTGATACCGAAAACGCTGCGGGAAAAATAGAATTGTTATTCAGTGATTATCCTGATATAACTGCTCCTACAGTAACTTCTCAAACTACTGTTGAAATAGATGGTATCTCTACTGATAAGTGGCAGAAGTACACTACGAAGTTTACAGCTTTATCACCATATGTACTTCTCAAAACACCTTTAGATACTAGTGTTTATTTCGATGATATTCAGGTTGTATACACAGGCGAATCCGGAAAGCAAACTATTTCTGAAAAAACTTTTAATACACCTGTAATAATTGGAGTATCTGTTGCTGCGGTTGTTTTTGTTGCTGGAATAGTTACATTAGTAATAATTATGAAAAAGCGCAATAAGGCAAAATAATTTATAATGGAATCCCCTTAAATTATTTTAAGGGGATTCCCACCCCACCTCTTTAAATTATTACAGAATACTGATGACTTAAATCATTATTCTGTAATGATTTAAAGTACATATATAAACTTTGCAATTTCAAATAAAAAACCAGTTAAATTTTTTTGAAGAAATTAAAATGAAATTTGAAGGAATTATGCCCGCTCTTATTGCACCACTTAACGGGATAACAAAACGGTTAATGAAAAGACCGCCTGATAACTTATAGAATTTCAGTTGAGTCAGGGAACGGATGGATTTTATGTATTAGGTTCTACCGGTGAAGGCCTTGTTTTAGACAAGGCTGAAAGGAAGAAAATATACATTTATTGACGAAAATTATCATGATGCGTACTTAAACCTTATTACGGAAGAAATTGAGAATAAATATTTTGGTTCCACTTTCCGTATAAGTCAGGACAATGATATAACCTTTGGACAGATACATATTTCACCAATTACATCACCGCACGGCCCTATTGAGACAAAACAGGGAAAGATTATTTGGGTAGGCGCTCCTTTTTCCGATCACACCCACCCGGTACCGGATGATGAAAATTTTATTAAAGCGTATGAGGTTAAAACCAACGGTACAATGGAATGCATAGGAAAGATACCACCCATTATTATTGAGGGCGAGCGATGTGTTTCCTGCGAACCGTATATGATCGAGCTTGAAAACGGGAAATTACTTTGCTATATCAGGGTTGAACCAAGGTTTACATTATTTCAATCGGTTTCTGACGATGGCGGTAAAACCTGGAGTGAACCCATAAGACTTCTTGAAGATCATATCGGTGCACCGGCGCATTTGCTGAAACATTCAGACGGTACGCTTGTGTGCGTTTCGGACGTCGCCAAGAACCCTTTGGCATTCGTGCAATGTTTAGTTTTGATAACGGTGAAACCTGGGATACTGATTACGAAATATGCAATCTTTCTCATTCATCTGATTTGGGTTATCCGATGTCGATAGAGCTTGAAGATAAAAGCGTATTGACTGTTTTTTATGCCCACACCAAAGCAGAAGGACCTGCAGAAATTTTACAACAAAAATGGAGATTTGAAAAATAATTTGCCACTTAATAATGCTATCTGAGTGGAAAATTATCAAAATGATTCGGTAAATATTTCAAGTAATAATACCAAATATAGAGGGTTTGTGTTTAATGTTAAATATATTATATTTAGTTGCAATCATTATAGGAGTTTCAGGACAAAACATTGTTAAAAAACCATATACCCAAAAGGTTGGAGACAGTGGAATATTTTTTTTCAATATGGTGTTAAGTGCGGCAGCATTACTGTTTTTTATTTTAACTTCGTCAAAGCTGAATTTTGATACTTCCTTTATACCATATTCAATTGGATTTGCTATATCTTATGCAGTTGCGTCCAGATTTATGGTGTTGGCTATTGCATACGGTTCTTTGTCGCTGACATCTTTGTTTGTTTCATATTCTTTGATGATTCCAACATTTTACGGTCTTGTGTTTTTGAAAGATTCAATCAGTATAGGATTTGTTTTTGGTTTGATCTTATTAATGATCTCGCTTTTTTTAGTAAATAAAAGTGATGAAAAAGTAAAGTTTTCGTTCAAATGGATAATTTGTGTTGCCCTTTCTTTTGTGGGTAACGGTATGTGTACCGTTGTACAGAAAATGCAACAAGATGCATCGAATGGTGCGTATAAAAACGAATTTATGATTACTGCTCTTGCAATCGTCACGGTGTTTATGCTTGTGATGTCATTGCTTAAGGAGCGAAAGAAAATAACGGTTTATGCAAAAGTGGGTTGGCATTGGGCAACTGTTTGCGGCTTGTTAAACGGAATTGTAAATCTTTTCGTAATGATTCTATCGGGTAGAATGGCTGTATCGCTTATGTTTCCGCTTATATCTGCGGGTGGTCTCGTGGTAACATATACAGTATCAAGGTTTTTTTATAAAGAAAAATTAACAAAAATACAATCTGCAGGTTTTGTTATTGGTTTGGCAGCCGTTGTATTTTTAAATATTTGAGGGTGATTTCATATGTATAAAATTTCAGTTCCTGTTATGAATTCTAATGTAAAAAGAAGTGACCGTGAAAGATTGCTTAAGGAAATAAAGCGCTTTGATGCCGAGCGTATTTTTCTTGCTTTGGATACTTATGAGTTGGATCGCCGGAAAAGAGCAGAGGTATTAAAAGAACTTTCAGATAATTGCAAATTCTTTAAAGATAACGGATTTGAAGTCGGTGCCTGGATTTGGACTTTTTGGGTAAAAAACAATTCCGAGTTCAGGAATATGCGTTCAATAAAGGGGGCAGAAATCAAAGAATTTATGTGCCCTACCGATGAAAAGTTTATAGAGTTCGCCGCCGATTATATAAGCGATATTGCACGTTGTGGTGTAGAACTGATTCAGTTCGATGATGACTTCAGATACGGCTTTTTGACTGATTCACCTGCCTGCCTTTGTGACAGACATATTGAAATAATAAACAATATAACAGGTAAAAATTCTACACGTGAAGAAATTTATAATAATATAATTTCAGGAGGCAAGAATAAGTTTCGTGATGCATACTTAAAGACTAACGGAGATGCATTCAGAAATTTTGCTTATGTGATAAGAGGCGCGGTTGACAAGATTAATCCTGAAATCAGAATAGGGGCATGCTCGTGCATGACATCTTGGGATATAGACGGTACAGATGCGTATGAGCTTGCCAAAATATTAGCCGGTAATACTAAACCTTTTGTCAGACTAATCGGAGCACCATATTGGGCTGTAAATAAAGGCTGGGGCAACCGTTTGCAAGATGTTATAGAACTTGAAAGAATGGAAAGTTCTTGGACTGCACATTCGGATATCGAAATAATGGCTGAGGGAGATGCATTTCCGAGACCCAGAATAAATTGTCCTGCAAGCTATTTAGAGGGTTTTGATACTGCAATCAGAGCTTCAGGCTGTACAGATGGTATACTAAAATACGGATTGGATTATACATCAAATGCAGATTATGAAACAGGATATGCTATCTTTCATGAGCGCAATAAGCCACTGTATGATGCCATACATAATTCGTTTTCCGGCAAAAGTTTTTGTGGCATCAGGGTTTATGAATCAATGAAAAAGGTGTCGGATATGGTGGTGCCAACCAAAGTAAACACTGATGTAAATATAGAAGATTTGTTTTTCTCTAAAGCTGCGAGAACTTTAGCTTACAACAGTATACCAACTGTTTATGAGGGCGATGGTATTTGCGGAATTGTATTTGACGAAAACGCAAGAAATATGCCTTTATCAGCACTTGAAAACGGTCTTATTTTAGATATTGCTGCGGCAGAAATATTGTCAGAGAGGGGCATTGATGTAGGCATTAAAAAAATTGGTGAAGCAATCAACGAACCAATAGAAGAGCGTTTTCTGAATGACAACAATCACATTTCTGTAATTGGCACAAGGATTTACGACATTGAAATTGACGGTACTGCCGAAGTGTTGAGTGATGCCCAAACATCAAAAGGTAGAATTCCTCTGTCTTACCGATATGAAAATGCAAACAAAAACAGATTTTTAGTGCTGAATATTAATACTCGCTTTGGTGATTCGGCTATGCTTAGGCATTATGCAAGAGGCAGGCAGTATGCCGACAATGTTTTATGGTTATCCGGCAATAAATTACCTGCCTATTCTTACGGCAATCCCTCGCTTTATATGCAATGTAAAAAAGGTGATGACAGTATGGTTGTCGGACTTTGGAATTTCTTTGCCGATATAGCAATCGAACCAACGGTAGAGCTTGATGACTCATATAAAAACATTGAATTTATAAATTGTAGTGGTCGCATTGAAAAAAACACGGTTTATTTAAACGATATTATTCCTTTCAGCTTTGTTGGTTTTGTGGTTTCAAATTAAGTATTGATCAATAAAATTTCGATGGAGTCTACATTATGAAAATTGCATCAACGACAGTTGATTTCAGAACATTACCAAACGACGACCATTTAGAAAGGGTCAGACATATTGCGAAGGCCGGATTTAAATATGTTGACTTGTCTTTTTATAATATCGATAAAGATAAGAGTCCGTTTATGTCGGATGACTGGAAAAAATATACGCAGCAACTAATATGTTTAGGTGATGAACTGGGCATTAAGTATGTACAAGCACATTTGCCTAACTGTAATCCGCTGGATGAAGAAAATTTTGAGGATTATTGTAAACTTACGATTAGAGCAATAGAAGTTTGCGGTATGCTCGGCATTAAAAATGCTGTTATCCATGTTGGCTGGAAGGATGGAATAACCAAAGAACAGTTCTTTGAAATGATCCTTGAAGCACTAAAACCACTTTTTCCTGCTATGGAAAAATGCAGTGTTAATGTGCTCATAGAAAACTCTACAAAAGCCAATATGGGTAGTATGTATTACTTCTTTGCAGGCACCGATATGAAAGATTTTATCAATTATGTTGGTCATCCATTGATTAAGGCTTGCTGGGATACAGGTCACGCTAATATCGAGGGTCACCAGTATGAAGATATATTGGCTTTAGGTGATGATTTATATGCAATCCATGTTCATGATAACAATGGAATGGCAGATGAACATCAAGCTCCTTTTAGTGGAACGCTTAATATGGATGAGGTTATAATGGCTTTGATAGACAGTGGATATAAAGGGTACTTTACCTTTGAGGCGGATTGTGCGGTAAGTTTTGGAAAAACCTGGCTTATGAATCGTCATATATTTGAGAAGGATACCCGTTTATTTAATCCTACGACAGAAGTGTATGATGCAAGTGAGAAATTTTTGTTTGAAGTGGGAAAAGCTTGCCTTGCGTCGTATGATATATATGAAGATTAGGAGAATTTTTATGAGTAAAATACATGAGGTTGATAAAAACTTTTATGTTGAATCAAAACTCAATTTAAAAGATGTAGAGTATTACAATGTAAAAGAAAATCCATGGTGTTTATATGGACTTTTAATTGATGATATTTTCAGAAGAATGCCAAAACAAATAGCTGAAAAGGTAAATGATGGTGTTTTTTCCTTGCACAGTAATACTTCAGGTGGAAGATTAAGATTTGTCACAGATTCACCTTATGTTGCTATTGTTGCAAAAATGCCTGATAAGGTTCATTTCTCGCATATGTCGCAAACAGGAGTATCGGGATTTGATATGTATGTTGATAAAAGATTCCATTCGGCATTTATTCCACCTGTTGATATGGAAAAATCGTTCAGTAGCGTAAATCATTTCAAAGATACAAAAGAGCGAAACATAACAATAAATTTCCCGCTTTATAATAATGTTTCTGATCTGTATATCGGGATAAAAAAAGGATCCTGTTTTAAAAATGCAGAGGACTATGAAGTAAAAGAAAAATTAGTTTATTACGGTTCTTCAATAACTCAGGGTGGATGTGTTTCACGCCCTGGACTTGCATATCCTGCAATTATATCAAACGAGCTTGGTTGCGATTATATCAATCTCGGTTTTTCGGGAAGTGCTCGGGGAGAGAAAATCATGGCTGAATATATTGCGAGCCTTAATCCTGATATATTTATTATGGATTATGATCATAATGCTCCTAATGAAGAACATCTTAAAAACACGCACGAAGTTTTCTTTAAAGTATTCAGAGAAGCCTGTCCTGATACAGCCGTCATTATATTATCTGCACCTAACTTTAAGTTTGATTATTTGGATTGGGATGCGAGGCGTGAAATTATTAAAACAACATATAATAACGCACTGGCAAACAGAGATAATAATGTTTGTTTTATAGACGGAGAAAAACTTTGGGGCGAAGAACATTGGGACTTATGTACTATGGACAGAACCCATCCAAATGATTTGGGTCATTTCTATATGGCACAGAAAATAATGCCAAATATAAAAAACTTTTTAAGGTGAAAATGCTAAATGTATTTTATTTGTTGGCGAAATTCACTTATTTCGTTTTGAAAAAATATAATCTAATTTTATGGAGGAAAAAATGGCAAATATTAAAAATACTGAACTAAAAGAATTATTAAAGGATATGAAACTTGTCTTTGAGGATAATTTTGATACCCCTGAACTTGATATGACTAAATGGGATTTTACTGATTATATGTCAGGATTTGGCGATATGCCAACTTTAACTAACAGTGAGGTTCAGTCTATAGAAAAAGACGAAAACGGGAATAGTTATCTTCATCTTACCGCTAAAAGAACAGGTAAAAACACCTTTCAAGCTGTAAAATCTATTTCAACCGGAAATAAACTTACATTTATATATGGCTATGCTGAAATCCGTGCAAAGGTTCCCACCGTTAAAGGTGCTTGGCCTTCATTTTGGCTAAAGAGTAACACTATGAATCCGCATTTGGGTTGGCGTGAAGATTTGCTTTATAATATAGAAGTAGATGTGTTTGAAGTTATGGGTGGCAATGCCGCAAGGTCTGAACTACATAAATGGATCAAATCACCTGCTACAGATAAGCGTACATCAACATTTGAAACTCAAAATGTTTATGAAATTATAGATGATGATTGGCATACTTACGGCATGATTTGGACTAAAGATTGTATTAATATTTATGTTGACGACATTCTTGTACAAACTTATGACCTTAATAAGGATTATTCTGACGATGGTTTAGGTATGGAAAATTTCAAAACACAACCTATGTGTATAATCCTTAATAATCACTTATTTACACCTGATTTTCACAAGTCTCAGAGTAATGGATGGGTATTTAACAAAGTTTTAGATGATAGTTTTACCGAGGCTGTTTATGATATAGATTATGTAAGACTATATCAGGGCAAAGACGGAATCTTATATAAAGCTGATTAAGGGGAATGGATTTTTATGAAAGATAATTTTTTGTTAAAAAAATATTTAAAAAGAGGAACTCTTATAGCGGCACATCGAGGAATAGCTGGTGGTAATTTGCCTTTTAATACCATTGATGCTTTTAATGCGGCGCTTATCCAAAAGGCAGATATTATTGAAACTGATGTTATAAAAAGTGCTGACGGTGTACCGTTTATATTTCATATAGGTCAGGAAATCAACCACTTCAACCGTGATGATATTGATTTAACAGAAATGACTGCCGAAGAGATAAAGAAGGTTCGCTATGTTAATGCGGATAATAATGAAACCTTTTGCGCACCACCTACACTTGATGAAGCGCTTGAATCTCTTAAAGAGCGTTGTCTTATAAATTTAGACCATATATGGGACGGTTGCTTTAAAGAGACTATTGCATGTGTAAGAAATCATAATATGCTTGATCAGGTTATTATAAAAACACCGCTTGAAGATAAATATCTTGATTTGGTAGAAGAATATGCTTCTGATTTTATGTATATGCCTGTTATAAATTACAAGGATGAAAACAGTGACAAGATTTTTGAAAGAAATATAAATTTTGTTGGCGTTGAACTTGTTTTCAATGATGATACATCTGAACTTGTATCACCTGAAAACATTGAGCGTTATCATAAAAACGGTTTGTTTGTCTGGGCTAATGCAATACTTTTTGATTCAAAAGTGCCTTTAAGCGGCGGACATTCAGATGATGTTTCCATTGTTGGTGATTTTGAAAATGGCTGGGGCTGGCTCATAGACAGAAAATTTGATATCATCCAAACCGACTGGCCGATGCTTCTTAAAGAGTATATTTCAAATAGATAATCTTTTTATATCAGAGGGTGTATTTTGTGAATAAAACTAAAGAAACCGAAAAAAGAATAAAAGAGTTACTATGTGAAATGACGCTTGAAGAAAAAGTGTCGCTTTGCCATGCAAATTCAAAATTTACAGTAGCAGGTATTCAGCGGCTCGGTATACCTGAACTCACTTTGTCGGACGGTCCGCATGGTGTTCGTTCAGAGATAGCAA
>AUXO017150732.1_pt1 | contig 13443 bp, 13 predicted proteins | sample 768731 | NCBI WGS metagenome assembly AUXO01 (sample SAMN02715735, study PRJNA202380) | gut metagenome | biome: sheep rumen | host: Ovis aries | place: New Zealand: Palmerston North
AGTTAGTAATAAAAAGTGGGTGTTTTTGTGCCCAACGTTTTCCTTAAGTAAAAACCCTTTAAAAGTTATGTAAGTTTTACAAAAAATATATAACACTTATTAGCTTCATTTTTCATTAACAAAACATATTAATTAATCATATTCTTATATAAAATTCTTATTTCCTTTAAATTTAATGTTTCTTATAAAACTATCACATGTTTTTATTCTTCTATTCTTATCAGCTTTAAATCTTGGTGCTGTGGCTAACAAATTAAATTCAATACATTTTTCATTAAATAAATCATCATATAATTTAAATAAATCACCTTCAGCTTTCAATTTTACACAGTCTAAACTTACACCTTTCATTCTATAATGTATTTCTTTTATATCATCTTTATTTATCAATAAATCAATATAACATTTTTTACCACAAAATATAGATTTATAAGCATATCCATCTTCAGGAGCTTTTCCAGCTTTTAATAATTTTCCATTTTTATAACTACTTCCATATCCTTCTTCATTAGGTTCTTTTCCATCATAATGTTTATCAAATTCATCAAAATCATTATGAAACTGTCCCAAATTCTTACCTATTAATTCCCTATTATATCTTATTTTAAATTCTTTTGCAAGCTCTTCAAGTCTTGATTTTTCGATATGCATGCTGTCGGTATCTTGATAAAATATTTTAATGTCTAAATCTTCTGCTGTTGTCATAACTTCATTCATAATCCTTTTACTCATGCTTAAAACTTGTACACCTAATAAAGTATTTGTTGCGAATGTTTCAATTTCTTTGGCAACTTTACAGAGATAGATATTTTGATTAATTCGTTGTATTTCTTTTATTTTTGCTGAATTCTTAATAATATATTTATTTAATGGGTATTTTGTCTCTTTCTTTCCTGGTTTCATATATTCCTTATAAACATTTTTATCCTTAATTGGTTTTTGTATCATTTTACCATATGCTGAATTCATAATTAATTTAATTACTTCTTGTAATGGGTTTTTAGTCTTTTTATATTCACATCTTAATTTATGTAATGATTGTATTATATCACGTATTTTAAAATCTTTCTTATCTGTCCATTTATAACCCCTAATTATTTTACACTCTACACCCTGATATTTTACAAAATCTTCAAGCGTTATATTATCAACAACCATTTTAACACCTTCAGCCTCATTTGTATTTTTATTAATTTTTGTTTTCTCATTTTTTACAACTATTAACGGGAAATGTAATTTTTTATTTACTTTTATAATTTCAATTTCAACAACATATGAAGATATATATTTTTCACCTTTTGGTTGTTCATTCTCTCCTGCGGTATGTTCTAACAAATATTTTAAATTTAATTCATTTTCATTTAATACTGTACATTTTCCAGTTTGACAATATAAACGAGCCATAGCTGAAGGATATAATGAAACAGCATCAAAATCATATAATTCACAATTTTCAATTTTCCATTTTTCATTATCTCTTGTCATACATCTACCGCCATAAATTGCTTGTTGTATAAATGCCCTTATAATACCTGAATATTTATAATAATTATTAATCTTTTTATATAATTCACGTTCAAAATATTTGTTTGCTAAAGATGGAGCAGTTAATACTTCATCAATATCAATTTTCAATTCATCCAAACACATCTCACGGAATTTATCAAAACCTTCTGAAAGTATTCTAACATCTTGTTCGCAATAAAATTTAACATATCCTTCCATATCAAATTTATCATCCTTTCTCAAATTTAATTTATCAATATTTTCTTCAAATTGTTTTTGATTCCAATTTTCTTTAATTTCTTCATTTCCTGCTTCTTTAATATTTCCCCATTTTTCATTTAATCTTTCAATTGTATAATATTTATATGGGAACATTTCTTTTTCTCCACATTTTAATTTAAATGTTTCTGGGAATTTTGAAAGCTTCATTGATAATATACTTAATGAATCTTTAAATGTTATATTTTTACCTTTATATTTGAATTTTTGGCTCATTGTTCTTGTTCCTTTATCTATTGATTGTGTAATATTAAAATCGCTAAACATTCTAGCATCATATCCTAAATTATGGAAATATACAATAGCATTATTTGGCAATATATCCAAGAATTTTTTTAAACAATTTTCACCAATTAATGTTTTAATTTTATTTGAACCTCTTAATGTGTATGAAATACAATAAGCTTTATGATATTCACCGCTTACATCACATTCAGTATCAGCATAATAATAAGTATGTTCAATTTTCTTTTCTTTCTTCTTTTCTTTCTTCTTTTCTTTCTTCGGTTTTTCATCAAATGTTATAAAATCTTTATCACTGTATTTTGTTAAATCTTTAATTTCTGCTGTTGATACATTCCATAAATTAGAAGGTAATACTTTTAATTCTTCAAAATTCCATTCTATTTTATCACTTGTCATTATTTCAACAAATTCATAACTTTTTATGTGTGCTCTTGTTTCATCTGTTTTATATTTTCTGTATAATTTCATACGCCATTCAATGGGTTTATCCTTACAAGCTTTATTTATTTCTTCGTAATTATTTAAATAATATTTGTTAATTCCTTGTATGTCTTCATTTAAAATATAATGTTCATCAATTAAAGCCAAATTAATAATTTTAGCATCACTTTTATTACTTCCAAGTGCTTTTTTACCTCTTGTTATGTCGTCCCATTGTTTTTTGTCTTCTCTATATTTAACAATATTAAATTTTATATTCATTTCTTTACCTAATTTATCAACATCTGACATATGAACATAACGATCATAACAAATTGTTTTTAAATGGTTAATTTCATTTTCTTCAAACAATCCAGACATTTTTAAAGCATATACCAAACAATTAATTTCGAATTCCTTTTTATATTCTTTTAAGCTTTTGAATATTTGATACCTTTTTAATTTCTCAATCAATAAATCATTTTTTATATACTTTTCATTAATTTTGTATTTGTAAAATTTACCTCCATTATCTTTATTAACTTTTCCATCATGTTTTAATCCTCCTTTATATTCAATAATTAATCCTATTACATCTTTTGCTAAAATTTGCCATTCCATACTTCCATTATCATCAGAAACATTAATTAAATGGTTTTCATCCCATTCACTTTGTAATTTAAATATTTCATCACCTTCTAACAAATTATTCATTTTATTAAATCCTTCTTCATTTGCTAAACATATAGTTCTAAATTCTGGTTTACCTTTTGGTTTTGTTGGATTTCTAAACCATATTTTAACAATTAAATCATCTTTTGAATTATTATTTACACATTCTTTAATAGCTTCTTTAATTTGATATAATGATGACGACTTTTTAAAATATATTTTTAACTTGTTATTTGTTTCATTAAATTTGAATGTTTTAACATATTCTTTAAACTTATCTATACCTTCATTTTCAACGCTTGCTTCTTGTACTAATTCGGGTATTTGTTTTATATATTCTTTATTATCTTGTACAATTTCATTAAAAACATCTTCTGGATTAGCTGGTTTAACTTCTTCTTCAATATTTTCATCTTCTTCCATTTTAACAACTATTTTTGGTTTTTTGGTTTCATCTTCTTCATTTTCTTCATCATCTTCTAATGCTTTATTACTATCATTATTAAGCCATTCATTAAAATCTTCATCTTCTAATGTTTTATTAATTCTTTCTTGAATTTTATTGCTAACTTTAATAAGCCATTCATTAAAATCTTTATCACCCAATTCATAAGCTTTTTTATCGTCTCTTTTTCCTTTTTTATATTTTTCATAATATTCATTTCTTAATTGTTCAAAACCTTTTTTAATTTCATCATACATAGCTTTTAATTCAATATCATCATCAAAATTATCTAAGTTAGTATACGCATCAAAGTATAAAATAACATTGTTAAATTTGGCTTTTAAGTCTTCCATTTAATAAGAAGAAAAAAAATTAAAATCAAACTAAATTTTAAAAAAGAAAAAAATTTTTTATTATTTACAAAAGATGCCAAGAACTAAACCATTAGATTTAACATTAATAAGCAGAGAAATTAATAATATTGATGGTACAAATTATTATGTTTATAAATATAAATATCATGCTATGAATGGTGATGTAAAATATAAGACAGTTAAAAGAAAATATACACCAAAACTTAAAGGTATTGTTAAAGTTGAAGATTTGGAGATATCATCAGATTTTTAAAATCAATTTATATATTTTTATTTATTTTAAATGTCTCAATCAATTGAAATAATTAAACCAATTACGGATGATACAAGAGAATTTAAAAATGAATCTGATTTTATCAAATATTACGAGCTCAATAAAACAGAGTTAGATAAGCTTTCAACATGTGCTTTAAACAAGAAATATAAGATTAAAGGCTATCATTTAGGCAGAAAGAAAGGAGAATTAAAATTAATACCTTTAAATTTATACAGACCATCAGAATATGAAATACATAATCAAGATACAACAATTAATGACAAAATAGATATTTTAAATATGAAGATTGATAAATTATTAACTATATTCAACAAATTAATAAATCAAAATTAAAGCATTTCATACTACAAATACAATACCTTCAATATTATCTATAATCATTTTATTATTTTTATTCATATGACTATAAGCTTTATAAAACTCTTCAAAATCCATATCTACGCAAATTTGCTGATATATATGATTTAATTGTTGTCTTGAATATCCAGGGAATAATTGAATACTTGAAAGTTGTGATTTAATAACTGGTGCTATAGATTTCCATATTTGAATACACATAAACACAATACAATTTAAATGTCTTAACTGACATAACCATTTCATCCATATTGATTTTTCATTTTTTAATATAAATGCGGCATCATCCATTAATATAATTGTGTGTAATCTTTTAACGCTAAAATCTTTTATGAATAATGACTTTTTGATTGTTTCAATTTCTTCTGTTGAATATTCATTATTTCCTGTATCAACTATTTTATTATACATATCTTTTATTTTAATAAATTGAGCAAATGTATCATCTAATTTTTCATAAGTTAATTTAACAATAGGTATATTTACATAATCTTTTAACTTATTAAATGTTTCATCAGATTCATTATTTGATACATATATAATTAAATGAAAAGGTTTTAAATTCAATAAACCAAGCTTAATAAGTTCTTTTAAAACTGATGTTGTTTTACCTGTTGATTGTTTGCCTACACATATATTAAAAGAATTATATTTAAAATGTAATTCAGGGTCAATATCAGCTATTAACTTATTTTTATCTCCTGTGTTCAATTCTTTATTAACTATATTATCAACATATTCATTTAAAGACATTTTATATACATTAAATTTATTTTTTTATATATTAAATTAATGGAAATACCAGAAGATTTACAACAAAATTTTCAACAAGCACCACAACAAGTACCACAACAAGCAGCACAAGCAAGAAAAATAAGACTTCCAAAATATAAACCATTAAACTTGCCAGGACTTTTTGATTTCACACAAAAGAAACTCGACATTAGACATAACAGTAAATTTATGAATCCTCATTATGTTAATGATTTAATGTTATCTCAACCAAAATATCAAGGATGGACATTTACAGAAAATGAAGATTTAGATGGTGATAATATACCTGATTCAGTTATTAGAGACCCAACAGGTATTCCAGTTTATTTTAATGGTTATTATAATATTGATAATGATAATACACTTAGAAAGAAAACTTATTATCATGACCAAAAATATGCTGCTAATAATTGGGATAATGAAACATATAAAGAATATGGAAAAACAAGATATGAAATTATATTAATTAGAGCTACTAAAGAATTTAGAGGAAACTTTAAAAAAGCTTTGAAACAACAAAATTTAGAACAAGAAACAATTAAAAAATATATGGAACACATAGACGGTGATTTTGTTAAAAAGTTTATCAATAAATATATTACTATACCTGTATTGTTTAGAACTGGAGCTTTAAAAGTTGTTAGATATGCTAACGCAAAAGGACAACCAGCCATTGATCATGCTGTAGATTTAAATGCTTATGCTCAACTTCTTCAACAATCAATTAATGTTAAAGATATTAATATAACACCATTAATGGCAATTTATAAAACAGCTAAAAAGATTGTTGAAAACGCAAAACCAACAACATTAGATGCTTTGGAACAACTCATTAAACAAATAATGTTAAATTCAGCATTAGCTAAATATTTATATAATGATTTCACAGCAAATTATAACGCAGGAACAAATAAATATCCAAAAGCAAGTAGAATTAACTTTGGTTTGACATCTGTTAGAGATATAGTTTTACCAGCACTCGCACAAGCACAAGGACAAGCACAAAGACATTAAACAATGAATAAAAATAAAAATATAATTTAAAATACAAATTCTTTATTTTTGTCATAAGTTAATATTTGAGGTTTTGGTTCTACTTTTTGTAAATCTTTTCTTGGTTTATATATTATTTCATTCTTTGGTCCTTGAAGTTGTATTAAATTACCTTTATAACCTTTAACTATATAAATTTCTTTTGATAAAACACTTCTTTTATTTGCTTTATTAATACCTGTTGGAAATACTTTATCATCTATATTTTTATTATAAATTCTCACTGGTTGTCCAATTTCTAATATATAATCATCTTGTGATTTAATTAAAGCATTATATTTTAAACATTCCTTAACAAATAAAGTTTCTAAAGCTTCATTTTCTTCTACATCATTTGGAGTAATACCATTTTCAAACAATTTCTTTAAATTTGGATTAGCTTTAAATAATATTTTTGTTAATGTTTTATGTGGAGCATTATTATAAATTTCAATAATCCTTTTGAGAATATCAGGTGTTATAACTTCATAATTCATATTTGCTGCTATATCTCTTATTGTTCTACATAATCTATCAATTATTGCTGTTGATGTGTGAGAACCTGATTTAAATTGAATTAATTTGATGTTGTGTTTGTTTAAAATTTGGTTTTCAAATTCTTTTGATGATATGGCCTTTTCACCATCAAATTCTAAAACATTTATATTTGTTTGTTTTAAAATACTTTCAAAAGCTTTAATTAATTTATTTGTATCTTTTAATATTTCTTTTGTCATATTTTCATAAACTTCTGTTGTTATTCCTTTATCAACATCAACCGTTATAATTGGTTTGTTATTGTTTAGTGTATAAAAGTAAGCTTTACGAGTATTAACATTAATTAACAACAAATAAGCAAATGTTCGACTTTGAAAGAATAAATCACCAATAAATGTATATCGAATTGTTGAACATGCTTTTAAATTATATTTTTTAGAGCTCTTTTTAATATTAAAACTGTTTAATTTCTCAATATCTAATTTTCTATAATCACCATCTTTATAAATATGTTTTAATTTAAATTCTGAACGATAAGGTGGATTAGGTGCTGTTGAATATGTTAAAGTTAAATTTTTGGTTTCTTTTGGCTTTTCTTTTTGTCTTTGATTTAAATTAAATCTTTCTTCTGTTAATTCTGGTACAAATTCCCAATCAAGTTTATCTAATTGTTTTGTTGTTTCACGATATATTTTATTTCGTTCTTGTTGTATTTTATGATCATCAATTAATCGTCTTTCTCTTTCTTTTGCTTGTTCTTTATTGTGTTCTTTAAGTTTCTCTTCTTGTCTCTCTTTTGTGTTTTTAATGCTTTTTTGTTTAAGTTCATCAAGTTTTTTATTTATATAATCTTTAAAATAATTTGCTATAACAGCTTTTAATCCTGTATCTTTCATAGCTTTAAAATAGTATTTATCAAAATCTTCATCAATTTCTTTAAATATATCTTTTAATTTTTTTGTTCTAACGGTTTTATTTGTCATTTGTTTCTTATATTCTTTGTCAATCTCATCTTTAACTAAATGAAAATTATAATCTAAATCATACACTTTGTTTTGTTGTTTTATTTCATAAAGTGGGTAATCTTCACATTCCCAAAGTGTTATTTTATCATCCATATCTTCGAAGTTATAATAAATAGGTATAAAGCCAATTTTTATATTATATTTGTATAAATAATCTAATTCTTTAAAAACTTCTGCTGGCAATGTATCATTAAGTTGTTTAGTATGAGGAGCTGTTAAAGCATCATAATTTAATAAAGGTATTGATGAAATGAATATATTATTTTTGTCTGAAAATATTAATTTATATTCAGGTCTTGCCATATTTTAAAAGTTTTAAAAAAAAATAAATGACCCTTATATAGTTGATGAAGAAGAACGTGATAAACACTAAGCGTCTAGACTCGAAGAGTGTAATAATTTATTTTGTTTCATGTTAATTTTCTTCTTGTAAAATATAAATTTTAATATTTTCATCATGAATATTAATAATAATGAAAGAGTGAGTGATATATTTGTAATCATTTGTATGTAATCAGTTTTATTTGTTGTTTCTTTAATTTCTAAATTTTGACATTCACAATCATTACTCATTTAATATAAATTTAAATATCTTTACAAGCAAAGCTTTTTGATAACTTAGTTAATAAACTAATTCTAACTCTAAAACATAATAATAAGCAGCATTTAATATATCATTATTTGTATTTAATAATTCACCTTTATAATCTGTAAATGTAAAATCTATTTTCTTAACATCTGATGATATTTTAAATATTTTTTCATTAATTTCGTTTGATGACATAATATAATTTTGATTATAATTTAATCCATAATTATAACAACAATCTTTAGATAAAACATTTGAGGTTAAGCATGCTCCTAATTCCATTTGTCCATCATTATTAAACATTCTTAATTTTCTTATTACAATATATTTATCTTCTTTTGATTGTATAAAATCTAATGGTAATTCATAAATAAATGTATTATGTGTAAAATCATGTGCTGGGTTGAAATCATGAAATATTTTATCATTAATATTTACATATACTTTTCTTGGCATATTTAATTAAATTAAAAATATAAAAGCTTTTGTTTAATATATTTATTTGCTTTCTGTAATCTCTGGTGTATAAACATCATTAGTTATCCAAACCTTATCTGGAGTAATAACCCAGAAACAATCTTCAACAGTCATAATATTAATTGGTTGAGTATTTAATTTTGTATTGTCATTTATATCATAATGATAATATGAATCAGCAACACCTGAATTAATGCTGTTTGATTGGAATGTTAAAGTTATAGCTCCTGGACTTGTCAAACCATCACAGAAAATACCATTTCCGAATCTTTCCAAACTTACATTGAAATAATAATCTGAAGTATCATAAGGTACATAAACTTTTTTAGTTCCATTGCTTGATGATGTGGTTAAACTTCTTAAGAATGATGGCTGAGCTTCAAATAATGAATCTAAACAAGCATTAGTTAATGACATTTCAGCATGTGCTGCTTCTAAAGTATTAATTGATTTATCAGGTATATTTTTACCCATTACAATAAGTTGTGCGCTTTGTTGTTCTGGATTATGTACAACTGAAATTTGATTATCAGTTTGAGGGAATGATAAAGCAATATTAGTACAATTAGTTAATGTTATATTTGTATTAAGTTTTAAACCTCCTGCTGTTGGTCTTTGTGCGAATAAATCATGCTTACATACTTGAGCTGGAATTATTAAAGGTTTTGCGGAATATTTCTTTCTTAATGTTTCAATAACTGAATCTTTTAATCTAAATCCATTAACATGAGACATAGCATTATTCATAACTGAATTTGTACATTCTACAGTTAAAACAATTGATTTAGTAGCATATGAATCTACACCTTGATTAGTTATTTTATACATTACAGCAACTTTTCCAGAATCTCCGACTTGTGTAAATTCTTTAGTATATTTAACAGTTTTAGCATGTGAAAGTGAAATATCCCATGAAGCATCGGTAGCGGCTGAATTAATCATATTTTCTTTCATTAATGCTTCTGGTTCTACTTGGCACCATACAAGATTACCTTGAATTCTATTTCTAATTTCTAATTCTAAATCACCAATTACACAAGATGGGAAAATAGACATACCAGAGAATGGTAAAAAGTCATCAAGTTGAATAGCAATATCAAATGATACATCAATAGTTTTATTTCTATTACTACGAATTGGAATATATACACCACAAACATTTTGACTGTGTTTATGTGCTTCATCCCACATTGTATACATATGAGGTCTAAACATTTCGGCTTTTGGTTTTAAAGCTGTACAAAGTGATTGTTCATAAATTGAATCTGTTTGAGAATAAATTTGATTATGATTTACATAAATTCTGTATGTATCAATATTATGAGAAGCATTTTTAAGACCTATGAATATTTGATAATCTGGGTCATTTGCTAATTCAAAAGCTCCCATCGATGCGGCAGGTGTTAAATCACTATCTGAATCACTTAATTTAATGGTGTATGTCATGGTAGCAGTAATATAAGATTTATCAATATTAATACAATCAATGCCAGCATCTGAAAGATGGAATTTAGTATATTGATTATATTTAACTGGTGTTGGTCTATCATAACATTCCATACTTAACATTTTGTTATCATGGATTCCATCATTCAAATTAATAATTTTATCTACTTCATCGAAATATTTTAAAATATCTCCTGACTCTTTGGATGAAAGTGCTTGAGTAATCTTTCCGTTCATTTAAATATATAAAAAATAAAATTTAAAATGTATTAAATTAATGATTGGGAAATTCAAAATTATGAAGAAGATAGGCAACTTTATTAAAAATATAGCTTCAAATAAAACTTTAAATAAATTGGTTCAACCAGTTGCTACATTAGGTAGCATGATACCAATTGCTGGTCCATTTGTTGAAAAAGCTATTGAAAACGCACCAAACACAATTTATGAATTTGGAAATGCTTTAACTGGAATAGGTGAAGGTAAAAAATTAACAGATGTTTTACATAATTATTATAATAATACTGAATTAATAGGTAATCCTTTAAATATGATTACAATACCGAATGAAGGAATAAGAGCATTAAGAGAAATAATTAAGAAATAAATAATTTATTTTAATAAAAAATGAGTACAGTTTATATTGCTATGAATCAACCATTAACTACAAAATATTTAAAAAAGGGTGAATCATCAGTTGATATTGACCAATTAGTAGAAGATGTAAATGAATTAAAACAAGATGTAGCAGGAATTGAAGAAGTAGATGAAACACAAAACACAGATATAACAAATTTAAAAAGTGATGTACAAACATTACAAACATCGGATTTAACACAAAATGATATTATTAATAAATTAAGACATCAAATAATTTTAGCATGTGGTTATCTTGATAATAATGAAATAAAAATATTAAACAATTTGAATGAAAAAGCAGCTGTTTTTTCTACTGATATCGGTTTCCTTAATGTTTCAAATACTAAAAATTTAATGCCTAAGGTATATGCTTATATTTATAACAATAATAACAAAAAATCAATAAATTTTTATAAAACTACCAACGTAGGAACGTTATCAAGCACAATGTATTTTATTTATAGATATTATTCGGATTCACAGTATGATAATAAATATGGATTTGTGATATTAAACGCATTAGGAGAACAAGTTTTAAATAATCATCTAGTTATTAACTCAGATTTTGAAACTAGTAGTAAATATTTAGAAGACTTAATTAATTTATATGGTACAGAATATTATAAAGAACATGTAAATGACCAATTCAATTTTGATTTAATTGAAACAAATTTAACAAGAATAACAAATATTGCTTATTGGCTGTCATCTAACTATACATCTTCAGATTTTAACGCTATGACAAATTTAAATAATTGGGTTAATTCTAAAGTATCAGCATATGACCCGACAAATTCAATTAAAACAGATTTAACAAGTACATGGACAAGTTCAGATTATGAAACAATGACAAATTTAAAAAATTGGGTAGAAAGTAAAGCAGGAGGAACAACACCAACAACAACTTTAAAATGTCCTGTTGATATGTATATTTCATCAAATGGAGAAAATGGATATAATGTTAGTCATCAAATACCTTTAAGGATTTCAACAACAACTTATAAATTACCTGGTAGTTCAATAACTGAAACAGGAATATATATTGCTTTTCATTCTTCAACAACTTCACCTTATCATATTCAATCATTTACATTAATAGGTATTAAAAATGGTGAAACATTGCCGGCTATGAGTTATGATTCATTATGTCAATTTTATAAATTAGATATTAATAATTCTACTGCTTCATTATTTTATGATAAATATGGACGAATTAATTTTATAATGAATGATGGTACAACATGTTATACAGATTATTTAAAATGGCATTTCTATACAACAGTACCAGGACAACTTACTTATGTTCATTTCTATAGTAATACAATTAATTTTGACCAACTTAAAAATAATGTTTGTAGTAAATTAGGTAGTGAAATAATAGCATCATCTTATACACATGATGGTTCTAAAACTCCTTGTGCTATGTTTTATGGTAATGAAGGTTCAATGCTAACAGCTGAAGAAATATATCTTGATTCAGGACATTAAATAAATTGATTAATTAAAATTTATTTGTTCGTTTCACTCCAATATATTATTTTTTTTATTAATATTTAAATGGGTAAATTCGCAGGATTTTTAAAGAGATTAAAGAAAATAGCCGGATATGGTGGTGCTATACTTGGTGGAATTAATGATTTATATAAAAATACAAAACCATTTGTTAATAGTGTTGTTTCAGCTTTGCCAGGTGGTGCCATTATAAATAAAGGTTTAGATATTGCTTCAAATATTATTGATAAAGCTGTACCTTATACAAATGCTTTTCTTGATGCTTCTGAAAGAAGTAAAGCTATTAAATATAGTGATGAAATTAAAAGAAGTGGTGGAAATGTTGCTAATAAGTTATTAGATGCTCATTATTCATTATTTGATGAACCTGTTAATAATAGGCAATTCTTTGAATGAGCAAAAATATAAAATAATATTTTTAAGCATCTATAACAAATTCAGGTGCTTGGTATTCATTACCATTATTTGATTTATATGTTTTTAAATCTTTAGTTGTTAAATTGAATTGTTTTAAATCTTTGTACTTAATAAACATTTTTATCATATTTGATGGTGACCAATAAACATTATCATTTGAATCAACAAGTATTATTTTGTTGCCATATCTTGTTTTAATGCTTTTGCGGTCAATAATTTTATAGGTTTTATTTGGTTCTATCTTTTGAATTTGTTTATTAAAATCATCACTTGTAATATGAATTGACATTTTATAATTTATAAAAATTTAAAAAAGTTTAAAAAATTCTGAAATATATTTTGATAATGAAATAGTGCTAAAATATGATTAATTAATATGTTTTGTTAATGAAAAATGAAGCTAATAAGCGTTATATATTTTTTGTAAAACTTACATAACTTTTAAAGGGTTTTTACTT
>AUXO011683706.1_pt1 | contig 13442 bp, 13 predicted proteins | sample 768731 | NCBI WGS metagenome assembly AUXO01 (sample SAMN02715735, study PRJNA202380) | gut metagenome | biome: sheep rumen | host: Ovis aries | place: New Zealand: Palmerston North
AAGAAAAGGGTGTTAACACACAAGTAGTTAGCTTTGATACCTATGTTGCTCTTAAAAATGCTCTTGACAATAATGAAATTGATGCTGCCGTATCCGAGAGAGGAACACCTGACGGATATAAATCCGTATATTTTTTTAATATCGTAAACGGATATATTATGTTTTCTCCCGGTAACTCCAATGCTAAGGATATTATGGATAGCGCATTTGAACAGATGTTCACTGCCGAGCCGCTGTGCCTTGAAACGCTTAACGAAAAATATTCTTACCTTACCGAAAATGACTCGGTACAGCTAAACAACGAAGAAATAAGGTACCTTAAAACAAACAATAATTTCAATGTAGGGCTTTTTAAAGAATATAAGCCTTTTGTTTACTCAGAAAACGGTATTATAACAGGTATTATTCCCAATTATTATGAAATAATGGGAAAAAAGCTCGGAGTAAAGTTTACATTTAAAACATATGACACCATAAATGAGCTTTCAAAAGACTTAAAAAACGGTGTTATAGACATAAATGCAATGTATTACGGTGATGATATAATTGCAAAGGCAGATAATGTGGTCACCACACATAATTATATCTCAAATGAATACAATTTGATAACAAAAGGCAAAAGTCTTGATAAGATAAATAACGTTGCCGTAAATACTTTTAACTACAATATAGTTGAAACACAGCTGAAAAAATCTGAATACGATTTTAGCATTACCGAGTATCAAGATATAGATGCTTGTATGAAGGCATTGAAGTCCGATCAAGTTGATGGGATCATATGTTCATCCAATGTTGGAATGTGGTTAATAGAAAAATATGCAGGGGATAATTTACGGTTTATGCCTTTGCGAGGGATCTATTTTGAATTATGTGGTGCGTTGGCATCGACGGGACAACTGTACAAAATAATGAATAAATGTATAGATGAATCCGAATACAATTTTCAAAAGATATCCTCGGAATATACGGTTGCCGATAAAACTACAATTACAGGCTTTATTGAAAGTATTCCCGGTAATATTTTTACGGTAATAGTTATAATTATAACTATTTTTATATTTATTCAGTTTGTAATTCTATATAAGTTTTACAAAAAGGATAAGGAGCATCTTGCTCTATTGCAAAAGGAAAAAGAAAACAGAAGAAATGAAGCTCAGATCCTTGCCGATAAGGAAATGAACGAGCAAAGATACAAATTCTATTCAAATATAAGTCATGATATGAGAACGCCTTTGAATGCTGTTTTGGGCTTTGCGGAACTTGCAAGAAAAACAAATGATATGGGCAGAATAAAAGATTATCTCGGAAAAATAAGAATATCCGGAAATATTTTGCTTAATCTCATAAATGACACACTGACAATGAGCAGAATGTATAAGGGTAAATTCAAGCTTGAGGAAAATGCCGTTTCGGTTACAGATGTTTTCACATCCATATCGGTGCCGATAAGAGCCATAGCACAGTCTAAAAATTTGACTTTTAATGAAGTATATCCGAGTGATTCGCCTGTTATTGTCTGCGATAAGCTCAGAACACAAAAAATCTTTTTGAATTTACTTACAAATGCCATAAAATATACCGATGAAGGCGGAAAAATTGATTTCATAGTAGAGGAAATGCCATCACCTGAAAACAAATTAAAAATAAAAGCTTCGGTAATTGATAACGGAAGAGGAATAGATGAGGAATTTCAGCCGCAGCTTTTTGATGCATTTTCACAGGAAAACAACGATGCAAGAGATATTATGGGTGTCGGTTTGGGTTTATCCATTGTAAAAGAGCTTGTCGATTTAATGGGCGGCTCTATAACCGTTGAAAGTAAAAAAGGTTATGGATCTACCTTTACCGTTATATTAGAGTTTGAAAAGGAAAAAGAACTTCAAGGAATTTCATCAGAAGAAGGACAGCAAAAACTTGAGCTGACCGATAAAAAAATATTACTTTGTGAGGATAATGCCTTTAATGCCGAAATAGCTCAGATGTTGCTTCAAAGCTACGGAGCTGTTGTTACTATAGCAGGAAACGGCAAAGAGGGGGTTGAAATATTCAAAAAGAGTAACATAGGCGAGTATTACTGCATTCTGATGGATGTAAGAATGCCCGTAATGGACGGATTGACAGCTACTGTAAATATACGAAGTCTTGATAGAGAAGATGCACAGGGAGTGCCGATCATAGCCATGTCGGCAGATACATTTGATGAGGATATAAAAAAATGTTATGATGCGGGGATGGATTCTTATATTTCAAAACCGCTGAATATATCCGATTTTGAAAGCAAACTGTCAAGATTGTCGTGATTGTGATAACTTCCTACTTGAAAAATATACATCGATGGTTTATAATGGAAGTCACGTTAATTTTAGCGAGGAATATAATATGAGAAGTATGACAGGCTACGGAAAAGGAGAGATTGATTATTTCAATCGTAAGTTTTCCGTTGAAATAAGATGCGTTAATCACAGATATCTTGATATGAACATAAGAATACCCAAATTTCTTCTGCGTTTTGAGGAGGATATGAAAAAAATCATTTCCTCGTATATAAACAGAGGTAAAATGGACGTATATGTAAGCTATTCATCCTATGTTCAATCCGATGTATCAATTACGGTCAATACGGCTATATCCGATGCTTATTGCAATGCTTTGAAAGAAATATCCGAAAGATACGCTTTATCAGATAAGATTACTGCAAGTAATATAGCAAATTTTAATAATGTTATTGATATATCTACCGAGGATTTTGACAAGGAAGCTATCACACAAGTTAAAGAAGGGCTTTTAAAAGCTGCAGAACTTGCATGTGAAAGTATAGTGCAGATGCGACAAAAAGAGGGCGATGTCCTTAAAACAAGCATAAAAGAAAAGCTTGATATCATAAAAAACAATTATAAAAAAATAGAAGAGATCGCACCCACGGTAGCTAAGGAATACAGGGCTCGACTTGAAAGCAAGCTCAATGAAATTCCTATTGATTTCGATGAAAACAGGTTGCTTACCGAGGTCATGATTTTTTCCGACAAAGCTTGCATAGATGAAGAAATAACAAGAATGAATTCCCATCTTGAGCAGATGTACAAAATGCTTGATGCAACCGAGCCCATAGGTAAAAAAATGGATTTTCTTATCCAGGAAATGGTTAGAGAAGCAAATACAACAGGCTCAAAATCAAACAATACGTTAATTACGACTCTTGTTGTGGATACAAAAAATGAGATCGAAAAAATAAGGGAACAGGTTCAGAACATAGAATAAATGAGAACTATAAATATCGGATTTGGAAATATGATACCGGAAAACAGAATTATAGCCATTCTGTCACCTGAGTCTGCACCGGTAAAAAGAATGATTCAAGCCTACAGAGATGATAATAAGCTTATAGACGGGACACAGGGAAGGAAAACAAAGTCTGTTATATTCCTTGAGGCAGGTTATATTGCTTTGTCATATCTTACACCCGAGACCTTAGCCGGAAAACTAGATAAGGAAGGAAGTTAAAATGAAAAAAGGTTCACTTATTGTTTTATCGGGACCCTCCGGAAGCGGAAAGGGCACAGTTGTCGGAGAACTTGTTAAGAATTCCGATTTTTGTGTTTCCGTATCGGCAACCACAAGATCTCCGAGAGACGGAGAAAAAGAGGGAGTAAATTATTTTTTTAAAACAAAAGAAGAGTTCATTGCGCTTATTGACAATAATGAGCTTATTGAATATGCCGAATACCTCGGCAATTTCTATGGCACTCCGTCGAAATTTGTTGAAGATAAGCGTAATGAAGGAAAAAATGTAATACTTGAAATAGAGGTTGTAGGGGCAAAAAACATTAAAGACAAATGTCCCGATGCAACAATGATTTTTCTTTTGCCGCCGTCTATGTCCGTTTTAAAAGAACGTTTACAAGGCAGAGGCACAGAAAGTCCCGAACAGATAAAAAACAGACTTGAAAGAGCTAAAGAAGAGCTTACTTATATAGGCAATTACGAACATTTTGTCGTTAACGATGATTTGAATACCACAGTCAACACGATTTTTAATATTATCAAAGGAGAATGAATATGTTAAAACCTTCTTATGCGGAACTTATGGATGTACTCAATAAGGATTCCGGAGAACAAGTTACCAGCAGATACACCGTTGTTATAGCTTCAGCAAAAAGAGCTCGCCAGCTCATCGACGGTGATACTCCCATGGTCGACGAAAAAATTGAGGGTAAACCTCTTTCTACGGCAGTTGAGGAGATTTTTGAGGGCAAGGTAAAGGTCGTTCCCGAAGGAGAGGGTACGGTGCTTGACTTAAAGAAAAAGAACCGCGAAAAGGAAGAAAAGAATTTACAGTCCGTTGAAAAGAATGTGAAAAAGTCATCTGCCGAAAAAATCGATGAATTGGAGGAAGATGATGACACACTTTTTTCTTCCGAAGATGATATCGACCCCGAGGTTGAATCTGATTTTTACTCGGATGAACTTGAGGATAAAATGGGAGAATTTACAGAAGAATAAGCACTTGACAACTTATGTATGTAGTGTTATTATATCACTATTAAAAAGGTTTTGGATAGAGGTGCGTTTTTCATCAGTAGTACGGTTTATGCTACAGCGGCAGATGATGCCGTACGAAAGGGAACGACGCCGAAAGTGTATGTATGCTGTGTATATATGCTTGGTTGCCGCGGTTAACAGCCCGATGACTGTCATCTTTTGATGGAGAGCTATCGATTTATGTGATTATTTGCTTCCTTTACGGTACAATAAAACCGATAACGAGGCTTTGCGGATCGATGGTTACATCGGTCCTTTTTTGATTTTGTAAATTATAAATTTTGGGAGGAACAATCAAAATGAAAAAGTACAATGTAGGTATAATAGGTGCAACCGGTATGGTTGGTCAGAGGTTTTCACTCTTATTGAGCAATCACCCTTGGTTCAATGTAAAGGTGGTTGCCGCAAGTGAAAGATCTGCAGGTAAGAAACTTAAAGATGCAATAGGGAACAAGTGGGCAATGACTGAGCCTATGCCCGAAAACATAGCAGAGCTTACAGTTATGGATGCAAAGGCTGATGTAGAAAAAATAGCGGAACAGGTGGATTTTGTCTTCTGTGCTGTTAATATGAAAAAAGATGAGATAAAGGCTCTTGAAGAACAATACGCTAAGGCTGAATGCCCCGTTATCTCAAATAACTCCGCAAACAGAGGAACAGATGATGTCCCTATGGTTGTTCCCGAGTTAAACCCCGAGCATATAGAAATTATTGATGCTCAAAGAAAGAGATTAGGCACAAAAAGAGGTTTTATAGCTGTTAAGAGTAATTGCTCCATACAAAGCTATGTTCCCGCTCTTCATCCTCTCAGAAAGTTTGGCATTAAAAATGTTCTTGCATGTACCTATCAGGCAATATCAGGAGCAGGTAAAACATTTGACACATGGCCTGAAATGATAGATAATGTTATTCCTTATATAGGCGGAGAAGAAGAAAAGTCTGAAAATGAGCCTTTAAAGGTATGGGGAAAAATAGAGGGAAACAAAATTGTAAATGCAACCACTCCCAATATTACGACTCAATGCTTAAGAGTACCCAGCTCTGACGGACATATGGCGGCAGTATTTGTCAGCTTTGAAAATAAGCCCTCAAAAGAGGAAATTCTTAAGCTGTGGAAAGAGTTTAAGGGAGTGCCTCAAGAATTGAAACTTCCCAGTGCTCCCAAGCAATTCCTTAACTATTTTGAAGAGGACGACAGACCTCAAACCAAGCTTGACAGAATGATAGAAGGCGGAATGGCTATATCTATGGGACGATTAAGAGAAGACAAGCAATATGATTATAAATTTGTTTGTTTATCACACAATACCTTAAGAGGAGCAGCGGGTGGCGGTGTGCTTCTTGCTGAGCTTCTTGCCGCTAAAGGATATTTTGATTGACAGGAGGTATTTATATGAAAAAAACTTTATTTGTAGGTGCGGGCGTTGCTATTGTTACTCCTTTTAATGATAACGGTTCGGTTAATTATGATGCTCTTGCAAATATGCTTGATTATCAAATCGAAAACAGTACAGATGCAATTATAATTTGCGGAACTACAGGTGAGGCATCCACACTTACCGATGAGGAGCAAATATCGGTTGTCAAATTTACCGTCGACAAAGTAAACGGAAGAATACCGGTAATTGCAGGAGCGGGAAGTAATGATACTGCCCACGGAATAAACCTTTGTAAAGAATGTGAGGCTGTAGGAGCAGACGGATTGCTCATTGTTACACCTTATTACAACAAAACTACACAAAGAGGTCTTGTAAAGTATTATACAGATATGGCAGGGAGTGTAAAAATTCCCGTAATTATGTATTCGGTTGCAGGCAGAACGGGAGTGAATATTGCTCCCGAAACGGCGGCTGTTCTTTCGGAAGTTGATAATATTGTTGCTATAAAAGAGGCAAGCGGAAATATTTCACAGGTTGCCAAAATTGCAGCTTTATGCTCGGATAAACTTGATATTTACAGCGGAAACGACGATATGATAGTCCCTCTTCTTTCTTTGGGAGGAAAGGGCGTTATCTCTGTGCTTTCAAACGTTGCGCCTAAATATACACATGATATGGTAAGAAGCTTTATAGATGGAGAAACGACTAAAGCGGCAAGAATGCAGCTTGATGCACTTGAGCTTATAAATGCACTCTTTTGTGAAGTCAATCCTATTCCGGTAAAGGCTGCCTTAAATATGATGGGAATGAATGCAGGAGGATACAGAGCACCTCTTCTTGAACCCTCCGAAGAAAGCTGCAAGAAAATTGAAAATGCAATGAAGAATTTCAAACTTATTTAAGGAGATTGACATGGTTAAAATAATTATGAACGGTTGTAACGGAAAAATGGGCTCTGTGATCACCGATATTGTATCAAAGGATAGTGAAGCATGTATCGTTGCCGGAATTGATGTAAACAATGTCAAGAAATATGATTATCCCGTTTTTTCCGATATAACCGATTGTGATGTTGAAGCGGATGTAATTATCGATTTCACAACAGCAACAGCTGTAGACAAACTTGTGGATTATTCCGTAAGCAAAAAGATACCTGCAATTATTTGCACAACCGGTCTTTCCGAAAATACCATAAAAAAAATAGATGAAGCATCAAAGAACGTTGCTGTATTTCGTTCGGGAAATATGAGCTTAGGTGTGAATCTGCTTTCCGTTATATTGAAAAAATACAGTGAAGTCCTATATGGCGCAGGGTTTGATGTTGAAATCGTTGAAAGACATCACAACAAAAAAATAGATGCACCAAGCGGAACGGCAATTATGCTTGCAGATTCGGTGAATGCTTCGGTAGATGATGATCTTGAGTATGTATATGACAGAAGCTCGGTCAGAGAACAAAGAAAGCATACACAATTAGGTATTTCCGCAGTAAGAGGCGGCACTATTGTAGGAGATCATGAAGTTATTTTTGCAGGCAGAGATGAAGTTGTTGAGTTTAAACACACAGCCTACAGTAAAGAGATTTTTGCTATAGGTGCTGTGAAAGCTGCAAAATTTATTAAAGGAAAAACCTCCGGTATGTATGATATGCAGGATGTTTTAAGTGAGGAGTTGGCTTAAGGACGCCTCTAAAAACTCATTTTTTTGTATATAACTTGGGAACCACTGATTAATAGAAGAATATTCGTCTGTTATTCATCCGAAAAATATATTTTGTTTTTCCATAATTCCTAAATAAAAATTATACGAAAAAAAGCTGTCTACTCAGACAGCTTTTTTTCGTATAAAAAATCGGAGCGGTTACCCACTCCGAAAATAATATTATTAAAGAGCTTTTTTTGCGGTATTAACCAACGCTGTAAATGCAGCAAAATCGTTAACTGCAAGGTCTGCAAGCATCTTTCTGTTTATAGATACATTTGCGTTCTTAAGTCCGCTCATAAGCTTGCTGTAAGATAAGCCGTTCATTCTTGCGGCAGCGTTGATTCTTACGATCCAAAGTCTTCTGTAAGCTCTCTTTGTCTGCTTTCTGCCTGCAAAAGAATATGCAAGAGCCTTCATTACAGACTGCTTAGCTACTCTGTACTGCTTGCTTCTTGCACCATAGTAGCCCTTAGCCATCTTTAAAACTTTCTTATGCTTTTTACGTGCGTTTAATGCACCTTTTACTCTAGCCATTTTATATTCTCCTCCGTATTAGATATAAGGTAATTCTTTTCTCATAGCCTTAACATTTGTTGAGTCAACTGTTGTAGCCTTTCTGTAGCCTCTCTTAACCTTTGTACTCTTCTTAGTAAGGATGTGCTGCTTGTTAGCCTTTGTTCTTTTGATCTTACCTGTACCTGTAACGGAAACACGCTTAGCTACAGCTTTTCTTGTTTTTACTTTAGGCATTTTTATTTCCTCCTGTATTATCAAGCCTTCGGTGATAAGAACATTGCCATAGTACGAGCTTCCATTTTAGGCTGTTTATCTATAACACCGTATTCGGAAACTGCCTCGGCAAAGTTCTGCATTATAGTGATTGCAGCATCCTGTCGTGTCATTTCACGACCTCTGAATCGAATACTGACCTTTACCTTATTACCATCTTTAAGGAACTTTATGGCGTTTTTAACTCTTACCTCAACGTCATGCGTATCAATGTTAGGCGAAAGACGCACTTCCTTCAAAGTGACGATTTTCTGCTTCTTTCTGGCGTCTTTTTCCTTCTTTGCAAGATCGAATTTATACTTGCTGTAATCCATAATCTTACACACAGGCGGATTTGCCGTAGGAGATATCTTAACAAGATCAAGTCCTTTTTCGTCGGCTTTTTTCTGAGCATCCTTAGCTGACATAATGCCAAGCTGTTCACCTGTATCACTGATTAAACGTATTTCTTTGTCCCTTATTTGTCCGTTTGTCATTAACTCGGTAATGGTCGGCACCTCCTTTAATATAAATGCTGCTGCTCCAAATAAAAATAAGCAGAGCAAAAAAGCTCTGCTTACATTAGTCGCATAAATTTGCAAGAAATGATAACCTCAAAGCACTTACGCCGTAAGGTGAGAAGTGGAGCTTCTTCTTTACGAAAAAAGATTATATCACATTGGCATTACGTATGTCAAGCGTTATTTTGAAAAAACATTTAAAATCTAAATGTTTTCCGAAAATTGTTCGGAGACCTGTTTTATTTCCTCAATGGCATCCATAAAAGCTTTTACTACCGTAGGATCAAAGTGTGTTCCGGAATCCTCTTGTATTATGCTTACAGCTTTTTCAAAGGGGAACGGAGCTTTATAGCATCTCTTTGAAACAAGGGCATCAAAAACATCGGCAACTGCCATTATTCTTGCAGAAAGAGGGATATCTTCTCCCTTAAGTCCTCTGGGATAACCTTTTCCGTTCCATTTTTCGTGATGAGAGCCGGCAAGATTTTTTGCCTCATTCAGATAGTCCGAATCGGGAACGGTTTTCATTGCTTCCAATATTATGTTTTCCCCTGCGGTCGTATGAGTTTTTATCAATTCAAACTCTTCATCTGTAAGTTTTCCGGGTTTGTTTAATATTGCATCCGGAACCTGTATTTTTCCCACATCGTGGAGAGGAGCGGATTTGTAACAATCTTCAATGAAACTGTCGGTGATAATATTGGGATATGCTCCGTTTTTCTTCAGTTGTGTGGCAATAATTTTAACGTAGGTAGCTGTTTTTCTTACATGGTCACCCGTATCCTGGTCTCTGTTTTCAACCATATTTGCAAGAACCATTATAAGACCGCTTTGCATATTGGAAATAGTTGATGTTTTTTCCTGCAGATCGGCCACATACTTTACGCTGTCTTCTGTTGTTTTTAGAAAAGCATCATAAAGATTTTCAATTTCGTCACCCGTTCTTATATTCAGCTGTCTGAATTTAACAACACTGTTTTCCCGTGATTCTTCGCTGTTAAAGGCAAAGTCGTTTGCTCTCATAGCCATTGTGTTTAAGGGAAGTATAATGTTGTATTTAGATATTGTCATACCCACAACAAGTGCGAGAATAAAGAAACCGATAAATATAGTCAAAAGCTTAATGAAGAAATTTCGCTGCAAATCCCCTAATCTATTCATGGATACATCTACACAGGCGTAGCAAACGCAATCTCCGTTTTTGTTATACACAGGTGAGTATACCGTCAAAAACCAACCGTAGGTGTCGTTTGATATTATGGGCTCTATCTCTTTTCCGACAAGAAGATCGTCTTTGTATTTTTCAAATGCTTTCTCCCAAGGCAAAACTTCACCGTTTAAAGATGCGTTTTCATCACTGCTTCCGGGATCGAAAACCACATGACAACCGTCATCCTCTATTTTATAAACATAGATATATTCAACTTCTGGCATTTCGTTTATTAATGAACGAATAAATTTGAATATTCTTTTGTACTCTATTGTTGTTTTTCCGCTTTCAATATAGTTGTCTATTTTTTCGGGATTAATTTGTTCTGCAACCAGCTGTGACAAACCCTTTGCAAGAACGGTATGATCGTTTATAACGGAATCTCTATATAAAATCAAGCTGATGAATGTAGCCACCACAGCTATTGAAAGCATAGCTCCGATAAGCATTGCAAGTATTTTCGAGCGTAAAGAGATCTTGCGATATTTACTGTGGTTTGAGCTTTTCACTTCTTCATTCGGAAGCGGAGCCTGTTGCCAAAAGCTGTACCTGTAATCCTCTTTTGTCTTTTCGGGAATAAGCTTTAAAACGAGCAATGCGCAAGCAAGAGAAATTGCTTTATCGCAAATCTCAATTGCAAGTTCCGAAACAAAACGGGCTTTAAGTCTGCTTATATCGCCTACTGTTTCCAATTTGTTTGCAAGAAGATGATATGCATCAATAACTGCCACGTCATCAAGCAATATGTTCAGAAGAAATCCAAAAACAGAGCTTATAAAAACTATACTCAGATAAAAAAGAATTATAGACTTTATGTTTTTGAATCTTCCGTTTTTTGAAAAAAATGCAGCAGAGACCGCAAACATTATGTTTAAAAATGCATAATAAACAGACGAAGAATTTGATAATCCCTTTAAAAGGTTTGTAAACAAACCAACAAATATACCGGGGAAATAGCCACCCAATACAGCTACAGTAATTGTTCCTATGCAGTCAAGAGAAAAGGGCAAGTTAAATAAAGAGGAAATTATGGAAAGAACAGTATTTCCCAACAATCCGAAAAAGCAAAGCTTAATTATTGATGCAGAGCTCTCGTTTATTTTGTATTGATTATTATCCATTTACACACCTGCCTTAAATCTATTATTTCCATCGGTTAAACATATTGTAACACAAAACTATAATGTAGACAAGTTATTTGTTATTTTAATTTTTTTGGCATTATTCATTCTATTACTAACATAGAGGCTTTTTTTTCAAATTCTTTGTTTACACCGATAAAATATGTCTTAAAAGAGTCTATATGCTCGCCTATTCCGATTTTTATCTGTTCACGTAAATATTTTTGGGGAAGGAATGCTTTTTTCAGACCCAGCAAAGCATCACTTAAATCGAATTTTTTCTCATTTTTAAAATTCTTTTTTACATTAACGGCATTACCGCGCATTATATTTAAAAATACCTCAATATCCTTCTTTAACACATATTTGGCATTAAATTCATAATTGATCCCATTTGCGGCGGAAGCAAAGTCATTTATGTATGCAGACGGAAGATATTTTTTTGCAAGTTGCTGATAATATTTGAATGCATCGAAATACATATTCCTTATGTTTGCTTCAACATTTCTTTTAAGCTCGTTTGATTTATCATTTACGATATATTCTATCTTATTTATATTTTTATTTATACGAAACTTTGCCATCTCTGTAAAAATGTTGCTTTTTATTATTGTATCGGTTTCTTTAAATAGGAGATCCTTACATTCATCACAAAGTCTCTTAATATTTTTTTCCGCTTCATATGGAATTTTGCTTTCAAATGTTCGCCAAAGGTTGTTTGTAACAGCACGTAAAACATCCTCTTTTCCAAAAGGTTCTGTTGCCTCGCTTTGACCGATGTTTTTTGCTCTTTTACTGTTTACAAAAACTATATTGTTTTCAGCTGTTTTTGTTTCTTTGATTATTCTGTTTTTTAACTTTATTGCGGAGGGATCTTGAGTGTTTTTGCAGTTTGTTATACAAACCACAACGTGATTTTTGTCCTTTATAAGACTTTTAAGTATTTCAAGTTCATATTCCTCCGCCACATCAGATCCGGCACTGAAACAAAAGAGAATTGTATTGAACCATTGAAAAATATCAAGAGAATTGTGTCGCTTGATCTCTTTTTCAATAAGCTCTGTCCATTCTTCCTTTTTTCCCGCTTCAAGTCCCCAGGTGTCGTAAATGTTTATTATAAGGTCTTCATCGTACTTGTAACGGCATTTTTTGAATTCTTTTGGGCTCTGAGGAGCACCGGTGCCGGTTTTTTGTATTTCACTTCCGAAAATATAATTAAGAAGGGTGCTTTTTCCGACTCCTGATTTTCCTATTACAAGAACATTTGGGTTTATCATATTATCACCTCAAAAATAACAGATTAAAAAGACCTAAAATAAATCCTATTACAGCACCTAAATCAACAAGAGCTCTCAATTCCGTGTTCATTACGGTTACTATCATTTTCTCAAGAGAAGCAACATTCATCTCATTGATTTTGGCTTCTACCGTTTCACTGATGTTCAGCATTTGGGCGATATCTTTATAATTGTCTTCAATAAATATGCAGTATTTGTCGATTATTCTTTCTTTTATTTCGTTGATCGGCAAGTTTTTTGTAGCCTTCTCAAGTTTTTTGTTCTCCACACTTGTTATTGCTTTGTCAATTATATCTTCAAGCTGAGGTCTTCCCTTTTTTTCAATAAGTTTATGCGCGGAGTCGTTTAAAGCCACGGATATTTTTTCATACATGCTGTCTGTAAGTATGTTAGCCCAGCCGCCAACATTTTTGTACAGAATATCTTTAGCGTTTTCCATTATAATATCTTTGAAATCTGCTTCGGATAACTTTAAATACAACTTTTCAGAAAGCTTTTCTTTTATTTCTTTTCTTGAATTTTCGTAAGACTCATCCGACATGAATCTGTGTAAAAACTCTTTTAATTCAGTCTTTTCCAAGTTTAATATCACATTGTCGACCGTTGAATAGAGAGTGTTTTTTACCTTATCCGAAAGAAGCATATTTTTTATGTCGCTTTTTCCCACAAGGGTTTCTCCTACCATCCTTCCGAGAGCTCTTGCAACTTGCGGCTTTCTTTTGGGGATAACACCCGGAGTAAAGGGAAGAGGAATTTTAAAAAAATATATTTTCTTATATGGATGAAAAAGCATCTTGACCGCAAGAAGATTTGTAAAATATCCTATAATTGCACCTATGATAGGTGGAGATATCAAGCTTAATATTTCCTTCATCTAACGACCTCCGTATAAATCTTTATGC
>AUXO014429522.1_pt1 | contig 13441 bp, 7 predicted proteins | sample 768731 | NCBI WGS metagenome assembly AUXO01 (sample SAMN02715735, study PRJNA202380) | gut metagenome | biome: sheep rumen | host: Ovis aries | place: New Zealand: Palmerston North
ATTGAAAAAACGCTGCGTTGATATTTCTCGCTGATCTGCTTACAGGAAGTTTCTCCTCCAGCCTCGTAAAATGCCGCCAGAAGTCCACCCCATACAGGGCCAATGATATCCTGCCTTTCCAGCAGTTTCAGCCAATCTTCAACGGAAAACCCCGGTGAATAATCATTTCCTGTAACATTCATCGATAATGAAGTCTCATTTCCCAGTCTAGCTCTTAACTCATTTAAATCATTTTTAAGCTTGTTTTTGGACTTTGCATTTGCGAATCTCATTGCTGCCTGAAACGCTTTATTACCAGGTTCTTTGCCCATCTCCAGATAAATATGTTCAACATAGTATAAAACTAATTCGCTGTTTTGATTCCATGTAGAGCCAATACCGCTTATATATTCACTATACAGTCCAATATAGAATTTTGCTGATGTTTCCGAAATATCATCTGGAAATTTCTGCATGATTTCGCTTGTTGCACTGCTCAGAGTTTTTTCACCTTGATAAACAGCTCGGCCGGCGGCAAATAACTGCTCAATAACTTCTGTCGTTAGTTTTGCCATTAAGCACCTCCAAAATAGAGTATTTAATGAATCTCAGCAAAATACTCTTACAGTTCCAAAAAGCACTCTTCAGAATGCATGAAACCATCTACTCGATCCAAAACAGTTTCCCTGATACTTGTATCCTTAGACATGGTTTTTATAGTACATTCCCATATTATTAAAATTCGTATTCCCCTGTCTCTTAACTGTCTTCGAACAGTTCTGTCCCGTTCAATGTTCTTCCTGAATTTATCTTCCCAGAAAGTCACTCTGCTCTTTGGCATGTATGCATATTTACATCCCTGATGTCTGTGCCAAAAGCATCCATTGACAAAAACAGCAGAATTATACTTTGCAAGCCATGCATCCGGATGTCCGGGAATATATTTCACGTTTTTTCGATATCTGTATCCTCGTTTAAAAAGCTCTTTGCAAAACCACACCTCAGGTTTGGTATTCTTGCTTTTGATTTTAGCCATATTCTGGCTACGGGCCTCCGAAGACTTAATATCAGTCATCTATTTCTTCCATTTCTTTAACGTATTTCACAAACTTCCCAATAGTCCAGATACTATCCCGATGCCCCTTTGGGTATGCAGAATGATACGGTTTCGGAACGACAAGTATCACTTTCTCTGCCTTCATTTCATCCATCTGAGGAGCAGAAATGCCCTGCTGCATAGTACATAGATATTTATAATCGTCTCTCAAACGATCTGCTTCATTCAGAATCTGTCTCCAACGATCTTTACAAGTGGTTTTTGCCGCCAATGTACATATTTTACCAATTGAAAAATCAGGGTTATGGTAAGCTTCTTCTGATGGAAACAGAAAATCCGGTTTCTTTTTCCCTTCAGTAATCGCCTGGGCAGTATACCGGATATGATTTTCGTCAAAAATTGCCGAAAGATGATGCTCCAGGCTTTTTCCAGCTCTGCTCTTCCGCCTGTTTAATACTTTATTTGCCAGAACAATAAAGTCATCAACAGAGGTAAACCCTGCAGCCACAATATCTCCATATCGGGCATGTTCCAGTGCTCTAAACAGTCGGTATTCCTCTTCTGTCCATAAAAGCAGCATCATATCCGGATCCTTCTTTACCAGATATCTGTTTTTATATACTTCAAATTGAATAAATCTTGCCGCAAATGACATCTTTGACGAAACCGGAAAATCTACTTTTAATCCGCTTATAAAAGTATCAATTGCCTGTTTCTCCCTAATCTCCGAATCAACGCGATTAACCTCGATCAGGCGATTAGTTTCAGCAGGAGTTAGTCCAAAAGCATCAAGAAAATAATCTATGTCCTCTTCTGTATTTAATAAGAATCCTCTGAACTCTTCTTCCGCATATTTAATCATTACAAACAAAGCGCCTGTAAATTCCGGGCTTAATGGAGATTTGCCTCTGCCAAAGCCAGTGATTCTGAGTTCATTCTTACTTTCATACCATGTGAAGGTACAATCTGTAGTATAGACATCCTGCCAGGTTATTTTTCCATACTTTTTCAGAATATGGTTTTCCTTCATCTCCTGTTCCGACCAAAGCATGGCCTTGGCAGACTTTGATATTAGAATACCCGACTGATGGCCCCCTGTTTCTCCACTATCATTTGCAGACAGAAATTTACAGTATGATTCTTTTCCTTTCAATACGGCATCTACAGCCTTGACAGATAAATTGTCAGTCATAATTGTCAATTCCTTTATTCGAGAAAACACAGCCGATTAATCCACACCATCTAAATAGCTACATTCGTTTACTCTTCATTACGACTGTCTAATTCATTAATTTTTGTCACAACCAGTTTTGCCACATTTTCCATAAGTGGAACAACGACAGAATTACCAAATTGTTTATATGCCTGGGTATCCGATACCGGGATTATAAATGAATCCGGAAAACCCTGTAGGCGCGCACATTCTCTCGGAGTTAATCGGCGGGGATTCTTTCCATTCTGTTCAATCAGTATCTCTGATCCATCTTTATAGTATCTGGCGCTTAATGTTCTGGAGATGCCTTCGGGATCAGCAATACCATATCCAAAGCCATTACCGGCAGCTCGATGTTTTGCCGCGTAGTTTTGAAGATAAATCCACAGCTTATCTGATAATGTATATTTGCAATCAATATCTGATTCCAAAATATCCCGAATGACAGGTTTAGGATTTATCGGCTCAATATCAAAATCAAACTGTATATCATTCCCATATCGATTCCGGTCAAATCCAACAATTAGAATTCTCTCCCTATGCTGTGGGACAAAATTCTGTCCGTCAAGAATTGCGTGAAAGACCTCATAGTTTAATTCTTCAAGCGATTCTGTAATCACCTTAAATGTTCTACCCCTGTCATGGCTTTTAAGATTCTTGACATTTTCAAGCATAAATGCTTTTGGTCTTTTTGCTTTTAATATCCTGCAGACATCAAAAAACAGTGTGCCCTGGGTCTTATCTTCGAAACCAGTAGCTCTACCCATACTTTGCTTCTTTGAAACACCTGCTATGGAAAAGGGCTGACACGGAAAGCCGGCAACAAGAATATCATGATCCGGTATATCATCTGCGTTTACTTTTGTTATATCTCCATCCGGCTGCTCTCCAAAATTGGCGAAATAAGTCTGCTGACTATATTTATTCCATTCACTGGAGTATACACAATGGCCGCCGGCATTTTCATAGGCAATACGCATACCACCTATGCCTGCAAATAAATCAATAAATGAGAAACTGGCCGATTCAGGCACAGTTTCTCTTAATTGTTTTGTTAAAAACTGCATAATGGCATTGTTAACAGAATCCTGCAGTGAGATATTATTGTTTTCAGTATATGTTGAAAGTGCTTCAAATACTGTATCATCCAATCTTATGTGTATTTGTTTTGCCACTACTATTCCTCCCAGTGGTCAATCCCTCCCAAAGGGGGATTTATTGTACCTTATTTTTCCCCGACACAGTAATTCTAACACTCACATAGCTTTACGGCAACGAAAACAGGAAATAATGTATATCTATTATTTCCCATTTCGTCAAAGGCAGGACGCTATCAGGATCCGATCATATTATCTATGAGAGTCGTCACTTTCACCGAACACAGATGCTATGTTATTTCAGTCATAACAGATTAATCCAGATATCTTATGGGACTGAAATAGCCAATATCAGGGCAATCTATTGTTCCTATCAGCATCCCTCTATCAAGTAGTCTATTTCCTGTTTCACAACATGTTTCCGGAAGAATTGCACAATTATGACAGGCAGCCAGATTACAGGAATCTGGGCCTTGTCCAGGTGACTGGATACATACAGGATCTGAAGAACACCATAAAGCATTTTTCAATGCGGATATAATAGTATCTTCAATTCTACCTTGTTTTCCCTGTCGAACTAAGCCGCCAAGAGAGCCTTCAGAGTCTCCAGAAGCTGTATATATCAGCACGCCATTCATATGAAACTGGTTGTCATTTTGCTCGCAGTATATCCTCTCTCGAATCGATGAACTTCCATAGCCACACTCATAACTCAATTGGTTTATGAGAAGATGTGCAAATGTATGAATAAGAACATATTCTGGTCTTAGATTCCCTTTATCCCATCTCCTGAAGAATGATTTTTTATAGGCTTCTCCCATGCTAATTGCTCTTCTCTGAACCTCTGGCAATTCAGCCCATTGTTTTAGTCTCTCCTCATCGAATTCAAAGAATATCCCCTCTCCATAAACTTCGATAGCAGGCAACCAATTAAGATTCCCCAATTGTAGTGTCTTTTTACTCTCCTCAACAGATACGATTTGTGGAGTAAGTCTGGAAAATCCTACCAGAGCCCTTGTTTCCTTTAATCTGGGGACAAGGGAAATACTTTTAAAATAATCTCGGATAGAACTGTCATACTCGGTCAAAGGGTAATTAATCGATCTGAAGTCTTGCCCATCGCTACCACAGGTGTTAATTAGAGCCTGATATTCTGCAACTCGATATTCTTCCTCAGACATCTCAGATGACGCTTCTGGAATAGCCTCCATACTATTGTCTTTTTCTACAAAGGCTCTGTATAACTTCTCACCATCAACATTAAACATTTCCGCAAGTATTTCAATAAATCCTCTATCGAGTTTTCCATCGACTCTATGGTTTTTGACATTATCATATCGTTGATCAACAATAGCGACAATTTTTCGATCAGCCTCTTTATATTGTGTTGGGATTCGTATAGAGCTTCTTGTATCCGAAAACCAAACATTTGTTGCGCCACGAAGTACTACTCTTAAGGAACCATTACAGGCATCATCACTTTCCTCTATTCCAAGCCATGGTTTCGACCCGTGACATTTATATCCCATTTTTTCGAGCATTCCAGAAGACATGGCAGATTTCATTGATCTATATGCACCACAAGTGCATCTATATGTTACTCCTGCCAATGAGGATGACATTCCTCCTGTACTCCTTCTTATATGACATGTACTTCGATCATATGGATGAGCATCATCATGAATCCATTCTGCCACCGGGAAGTCACTTATATGACCATTACTGCAAATAACAATGAATCTTTCAGGAATCATTTTCCTTTGCTTTCTACCCGGTTTACATTTTCTTCCATTCTGCCATTGATATGCATCACAATGAGGTTGAGTCGAATAATATGTTGTCTTTTTCATACTCCCACAAAATGGACAATAGTACCATGTAGGAAACCTTACTGCAGGTATTTTAATGCCATAATTCTCAGAATCAGCTGATTTATCTCTGAAATCTGCAGGCCATCTGAATTCTTTTACTCCCAGTCTTTTAGATAACCTTTCGTCAACAATCCTAAAAGAAGACGGATCAGAATACTCCCACATATCCAATCCTGCAATCATAAGTGTCTCGTCATCTGGAAAAGGGACTATTGCCCCCACTCCCCATGGACCAATCAGTGAACTTCGACGCATTGGTCGCATTTGTTTAGCCATTTTTAGTTATCCTCCATGCATACATAATGAGTAGATAATACCTGGGCTTCGCACGAGCTATCAACATTTCTCATCGACGTAGGTATACGGATTCCCCTTTCCAACCATGCTACATTTGGATTATTACCAGCTCCATAGATAAGAGGTACTTTATCACCAAATGTTCCATCATAGTTCGTATTAGGTGTCCACACTTCAGGAGACCAGTCTTTCCATTTCTGCAACAAATCATCCATCATATCTAAGGTATCTTCCAGTTCTTCCAGATCAGTCTTTTTGAGCCTCTCCTCTATAACTGAATAAAGATGATCCAGTACCTTTTGGCTCGGATAATTCGGAGGATCCTCATTAAAACCGCTTCCGTTCTCAAGCCTCATTATTCCTGTCATGATAGCCATTAACGCTCTGTCTCTTACTGGTGCAGCAAACGGTGTAACACTCGTCGGCTCTACATGGCAATATAGTTTTGAATGATAACTGACAAACTGCTCATAGAAAGACTTATCTCTCGGTCTTCCTGGTCTATATAGAATAAATACAAGTCCCGGTGCATTATTACTATCACGTCCGACACGACTTGTTGCCTGTATATATTCAGATGTTGTTTTAGGTTGGCCAGCAACTGTCATTAACCCAAGTCTGGATACATCCAGTCCAACCGATATCATATTTGTTGCAAGGCAAATATCGATTGGCACATCAACTGATATTCCCTCTCCGTTCTTAACCTGAGGATATTTTATAGTAAGATTTGACAGACTTTCTGTCACTCGATTACCTGGTATACGGCTTGTCAGCTCCTCGTCTCTATTAATATATCTCCGATATGAACGATACTTATCCTGTGTCTCAAATCTTTGGTGATCGTGCCGGCGTTTATACATAACATCAAGATGTTGATCAATGTCCGCCTTTATCCAAGTTCTGGCCTGGCCAAGCTCCCTAATGCTGTTGTAATACCCGACATTAGTCCAATAGGGATCTCTGTCTGATTCTGTCTTGACATCTATCTTCTTTGCAGCATATAAAAGTGCAGCATATAATCTTATCGCAGTTGTAGCATCAGATGGAGAGTTAGATGCAAGAATTCCCACATACTTTCTTCCCGCACTCTGCTTATCCTCCTTGGCAAAGAAGGAATCGCCCGCATTCAAGCCAGAAGGAGGAAATTGGAAAACCTGCTCCTCTTTACATGCATATAATTCTTTACATTGCTGTTTTGCCCTACTGATCGTTGCAGTTGATGCAATTATCTTTGGCAAAATTATTGAATTCCCAGATTCTTTAGCGCACAAATCACTAATCATTGTTTCATAATGGCCAACCATAGAGCCCAAAGGACCCGATATTAAATGTAACTCATCTTGGATTATCAGGTCCGGAGAAGTGTTTTGTATGCCGTTCTCATCATAGCCAAAAATACCTCGAGCCTCCGGCTTAAAAGGTAGGATTGCAAATTTATCTACAGTGCCAATTAGAAGGGTTGGCTTATATTCATAGATGTCTTCGTCTACAACATATAAAGGTAGTGTTGTATTCTTATCATTAAAATCACATTTGCTGTTTCTACAGGCATATGCAAAACGAGATTGTCTAGGACCAATACGCTTCTTTATGTAGCCTGGAAGTTTTCTTGGCATTCCGTCAATATCCACCACGCCCATTTGAGCGCCACACCAGGGACATTTTAATAAAACAAACGGATTCTCATTAGTCTTCCTGTTATATAAATTTTCATAAGACTTAATTGCACCATCATTTCCTTTTTGCTTATTTGGTGTCGTAGAACCACCGACCCATAAACCTATACTGATTCTGTCTTTTCCCAAAATCAACTCATTTTCAGACCTGATTTTTTCGCACGCACATATCATGGCTGAAGCTCGCTCATATTGTTGCGCTGTAAGAAGTCTTAGTGTATAGCGCATTATTATAGCTGTTCCAGCATTAGTTTTGTCTTTAAGACGTCTTATAAAAATTGTATAGGCAGATAATCCCAAATACGCTTCCGTTTTACCGCCGCCAGTAGGAAACCATATCAAATCTACAATTGATCTCTCAGGATCAGTATTATTGAACATGGACGACAGATTCATCAGAACAAAAGCAATCTGAAAAGGCCTCCAGCTTCCATAATGATGGTGTTCTACATCAAACCATGTTTCTTCGTTCTCTATTGAGGGAAGAGGTAAATCATATTCAAGCTTTATATCATTATCTGAATCTGGTGCCCACTTTCTTAAAGGAAGGTTATAGTGCAATTGTTGCATTAACATGGCCTTGTTCATCCATTGAAATGCCTGCCTAACAGTTGGGTCCTCCCTAAGTAGCTTTATGCCTTTTAGCATTCTTTGGAGACATTCCCGACAATTATCAATATGTCTATCCGCAGTCCCAACATATTTCCTGTCCAGAGTTGCCTTTTGTTCATCAATACTATTAATCCACTCCTGATACTTTTCACAAAGTAACGATAAATCTGCAATAATTTTATAAAAGCTCTCTGGATCAGCCATTTCTTTCATTGATAATGAAAGTCCTTCGAATGCAGTTGGTACAATAGGTTTCACTTCAAAAACTGGAAACACCGCTGTTGAAATCTCATTGACTTTGTCATTATCTTCCATTTTCCAATCTGCAGCGCATCCGTGTCCCAACGCATAGTTCTTAACATTTCTATACAATAATTGATTTGATTTATAGTCTTCATCAGCATTTATTCTTGTACCATCTGGTAGAGGAACAAATCCCAATTGAGACGTCAGGATCATCTTTACTTGAAAATAACAATCTGTACCGTCATAGAAAGAACCATTTTTATCCCTTACTCTGGTATTTTCTATCGTTACTGTATATATTGAATAATCATTTTTATTCATCCTAAAAGTGAAATCCACCTGAAGAAACGTTTCTTCTAAAGGATATTTTTTTATTATTTCTACCTGTGTTGGAAGTTGAACCGGATCTTCACTATTCCAAACTATAGGTTTTCTATAATACCTTGGTGTTTTTTCAGCAGGAGTAATTACTGCTTCATATTTTGCCGCTAACACCTTGACATTTATATTGTCATCTTTTCTGATAGCCACTGTAATGCTCATTGCAGATTGATTAAAAGCATTAGAACGATCCATCAGCTCTTCCATATCCTCCATATACTCCCTGTTACTTCCGCTAAAGGTAACTTCATTCTGTTCTGTAGGCTCTTCTTCCCTTTCCTGAGTATCTTCAGTCGAATCCGGTACTTCCTGTTCACTGAGAACAGAATTTCTGGGATATAGAACACCCGCTATATATCTGTTTCCTGGTGTGTCCGAAATAAGGATTTCTTCACCATTTTCCTGCCTCATCCCAGGCCAATCAATAGGGTCAGGACCAATTAATTCTTTTTCAACCAGGTTGATAATATCCTCTCTTCGATTATCGAATGTATCCATTTATGAATCTCCTTTTTGCAAGTTCAAGATATTCCTTCCTTGCCCTTTCTGATTCAAGAATATACAGAGCAGTCCTTGCACGGCTCAACCCGACATACATAAGCTGTGAAGAATTATAATTGTCGATGTCCGTCAATATAATGACAGAATTTTCCAACCCTTTAAATCCTTGTATAGTGCAGAAGGTAACACTTCTTTTTAGACCAGTTGCATAATCACGAATAGACGTATCATCAAGCATACCTACAATTGAATTATTTCTTCGTTTCGGGGATAGTATTGTAATTTTATCATTAGTTATATGATTACTTCGTAATGCTGATAATATCCCCTGCAATTTGTCACACGCTTCTTCATCATTCCTACAGTTCATGTAATTCACAGGAAGCCCATCTACTTTATTCCATATATCAGCTGGTGACTTGAATCCGGTAACTGTCTCTATTTCATCACAAATCTGTTTAGTATTCCTGCAATTCACAGTCAATTTGAATCGAATAAATGAGGTTCTGTCCTCTAAAGCCTCTATCATTTCCGGTCCTGTCATATCGCCGGCAAAAATAGCCTGCTGGGTAAAATCCCCAAACATGATCCAGTGGCCTCTCTCTATCCCACGTCTCAGTATCAAATCAAATATATCGAGATAATTATTTCTAACCAGATCCTGCGCTTCATCTATTATAATTTCATCGAATTCTCCGGGTTCATCCAATATAGCTTCAATTGCCAACTCTGGCAGATAATGTGAGTAAAAATTCTGTATGTCCTCCTCATTTTGTTTGGGAATAGATTTTTCATCTCCTTTTCTTCTTACAATCGAAAGTAAATATTTATGAAAAGTACCTACATAAGCCGGTCTTTCTTCTGGTGAAACATTATTAAAATATGTCTCAAACCAGTTTCCCAAATTAGCGTTATAGCAGAATAGGGCAACTCGTTTCCCGGAGGCCGCCATTTTTTTTGCTTTTTCAAAAGCCAGTAGCGTTTTCCCTGTCCCTGCGGCACCATAAACAATTGCCCTCGGATTATCTTCCAACTGATCAAGACACCTGTATTGCTGTTGAGTCAAAGCTAACAGTTCATTCTCAGCATTATTTATCTTTGCAATCATCGCTATCGCTTTATCAAAGTTTCCCCTTAGAATTCTGGCAAGATATTCAACATCCGCTTTTTTGGGTAGTTTTTCCGGATTCAACATGCCATAAATCCTTTCCCAGTTTTTTCTTGCTCCATTCGCCAGACGATTGATATATCTTTTAACATCTTCCCCGTCCCGACAGTCGAATATCTGATATTCTGCCTCATCTACACCTATTGTGCTATATTCAATATCCGGGAACATAACCCCATATCCATAGAATAAATTTTTCACTCTAGCATGGGAATTATCGATTTTGGACTCAAGAGAATCCATTATACTATGAATACCTTCTTTTGCCTGTTCAAAGGGTCCCCTGGTTTTCTGGTGTATTTTCCCATATCTGTCTTCAAAAAACCAAATTCCGTTTTCCCTTTTTACTCTGCCACCTTTGACTTCAATTGCAAATATTCCTTTTCCAGGAACAAGCACAAGAAAATCCACTTCTCCTTCAATCACCGTTTCATGTTTTGCAATCCCTAATGAGTGAAGAACGATCCAGTCTTCAGTCCTTGGAGCCTCTTTAAACCATTTGAATATTTTTCTTTCCGCCGAACTTTTTGTATCTGGTGATATATACTCGGGAATCATTACAGCCATGTGGTTGCCTCGCTTTCTTCCATAAAAAGACGATTGGTATTTATATTACTAACTTCAATTGGCGCCCCCAGACTAATAATTTTCAATAGCTTCACAACTCCAATACCCTCAATTTGAAACTCTATAGGATCCAGGTTAGTGTTGGCCTCAAAACTATTATCTTCTGCTATAATATTTACAATCTTAGTTTTAAGCATATTGGAAAGAACTCTTCCTGCCTTCTTATGTGCCCGATCAACATTCTTGCCAGCAGTAAAGACTGAGTCAATTTTCCTGATCAGTTCTTTGTCTCCCGTCACCTTCGCAATGATTTCCAAGTCTTTCTTTGACTGTGGTATTATCATATTTTCGTTAACAAACCAGTTTCTGATAGTTTGTTTCTCCTTCGTACAGCCTGCTTTCTGAATTTTATCAACAACTATTTCTCTATCGTACAGTTTACATTCTCTTAAAAGAGCCTCTTTCCACTCAGATGAAAGAGCTCTCTGATCTTCCATCTTACTCTCTTGCAAAATAGTGTCTGCAACTTCGCGAATAATATCTTTTGAAGATTCTCTGACAACAACCCAGTCACCAATTTTTAAGTCCTTAATCTCAGCATTATTTATGCTTTCACTTCTCCCTTCAAGTATTTCTGTAACAACTATCGATTTATGAGACTCGGTATAATAAGAGAAATAACCACCATTATATACAACAAGATATGCCTTTACTAAAACATCCGATCTCCCACTTCGTTCTCCTTTTGTAATATATCGATTATATATTCTCTGCTGAAGAACTAAATCTATATCCTCCTGTTCGTCCTGTATCTGACCATGATTGTCTATCATAGTATCCAAATTAACAGTATCTATTTTTATTTTATTTTGTTTGCTTGCTTTGATGGATGCCTCAAACGACTTTTCAATCGCCTGTTGATTACATTCATCACATAACTCTCGGTTCCATTCTCTGGTATGGTATTTTTTCCATTTCTTCTCATTTGCATATAATAGGATAATATATGCCCCCGAATTATAACTATACAGAATATTCCTTATGGTTTTTTTACTGAACCAGCCGGCAATAATTGTTGCCGTTGAAGAATCAGGAATCAATCCGGAAAATTCCTCCGGATAATGAGCTAATATATCAGGTGCATAGCCATGTTTTGACAGTCTAGATCTCCATTGTTCTATTACCTTTTGTTTGTCACTATCTCTTCCTATAATCAGGTCAATCTTTTCAGGTTTATTAGATAGTAAATATTGTCTTAATATGGTTATTTTCGGAAATTCATAATTCTTAACAAATATCCTTTTGAATATTTCAATCGCCTTCCCAAAATCACTATGTAGTTCATTTGGAAGATACCGACTCTCTTCTTTTAGTATTTCCTCGCATTTATTAAGATATTCTTCTATAGGATAAATAACCACTTCATCATATACTTCAATTGAACGTAGACTTCTATAAGCCAATCTCATTAACCCTTGAAATACCTTATCGCATTTTGCAGAAAGATTCTCAACTTCTCCACGATGAGAAGAAATCAAAGTAAAAGCGTTACTTATTTCTGCCGCTTGTTCAGATTCAGCAACAAGATAAACTGTGTTTCCGGAGTAGCAATTAATGGCTTTTCTATTAGTCCTAATAACTCCTTCACCAGTTAATTTTGTAGTCAGGCTGTTCTTGTTCCAACGCCAGAAATTAAACCTCCGCTCTTTTAGCACAACATTATCAAATGAATTTAGAGTATCTGCCAAACAAACAACCGGGATATCTCTACTCATCAATTCATCCAAATTATCAGTCTGAGTTTCAATATTGACAGAGGAAAGATCAATAATTACAGATTGCACTTTCAATCCTTTATTCATCGCCTCAAGAATATTCTCAAGGGAATATGTAAGTGTCAGAGCTGGAATCCCTTTTAATTTACCGGGGACAATATTAACTGTTTTCCCTTTATAATTAGCCATTGCAATATAAAAAATATCTCTGACCCTCTTCCCGTTCAAAGAGTAGCTTTCTGCATTTTTTTTTGCACGCTCTACATTCGTCACATAGAATACAGTGCCGTCATAATGTGTTTTCAATTGTTGAAGTTTGTCAATAATATCAATATCTCCATTATCCTGGATTCCTATTAGTTTCTTGGCTTTTGAAAAAGCTTTGTCTGTAGATAACGATCTTGAATCATCGACCAATTGAAAATACGGAGCACTATCCAGCTTCATATAATTTAATATCTGATCCTTAGTACTCACAAGAATATATAACTCTTGGTTCTCAAAATGACTATCATTGTCTTTTATATCTTTTCCTCTTATGATCCCTTTAAACTTGACAATACTATTACCCAGTTTGAGCTTTTGTCCCTCTTTAAACAAGTGAGGATTATATGTTCCTGTTATTTTTCCAGACTCAATATTAAAAATTAATTTTGCGATAGCAAATAAGAAGGCAGTTTCTACTACTTCCGGAAATACAAACACGTTATATTTACCTTGATGTTTCAGCATCTTTTCCAAAAGCAAAACACTGGTTCTAATCAACTCTGGGAATTCGATTTCACCATCTCTGCAATCCAATGTTATACCTTTCAAAAATTCTCCTTCTTTGGATACTCTTTCAATATATTCGGGCCAGTTCAAAACTAATATCTCCTATTTATGACTTTAAGATTGTTTCTATCCAGATAGACAAGAAGTGATTCTGATTCCACACCGTTATCTGTTAGTTAAAGTATCAGTATTTCGACTATGTCAACACCACAAATTATAAATGC
>AUXO017089014.1_pt1 | contig 13440 bp, 9 predicted proteins | sample 768731 | NCBI WGS metagenome assembly AUXO01 (sample SAMN02715735, study PRJNA202380) | gut metagenome | biome: sheep rumen | host: Ovis aries | place: New Zealand: Palmerston North
CATTATAACATTAAGAATCAGTTAAAAGACTATGATGAGCAGCATCATGCAATGTATTATGAATTCAAAGAATTTATTCGTATTATTCATGAAAATGATGAAAAGAAAGCAGAAGAATTACTCTCTTATACAGAGATGGAAGCGGATATCTTAACGCAAGCAAGACAAAGTGCTGGTATTGTCTTTGATCAGGACTAACAAAAACGGGCAGGATTTTTTCCTGCCCTTACTTATTACATGTATTCGTCTTCGTCATCGTCTTCTTCTTCGAATAAGTCGTCAACGATGGCACCAACTAAGAAACCTAATACAGAATCTACTTCATCAGGTGTTAATAACTTCGCAGCGGTAACAGCTAAAGCACTGAATAAGTAGCTGATCTGCACTTCGTCATCATCTGATGCAAACCCAAAGACATAGTTGCCTTCTTCATCCTGCATGATGATCGAATTGATGGTTGGAATGATTTCAGCTGTCTGTTCATTCTTATTCATATATTCGCCACCAAAGAATGAGTACATATCATACATATGGGTGAAGTTAGAGGCATTCTGTGCACCAATACGGATGACACTATTTAAATCATAGTCATCACCTAAGTTATCTTTGATAATTTCTTTTAAAATATCTGATAACATACCAATGATGGCAGAGCCAATCTTTTCTGTATCTTTCTGTAATTCTTTATTTTCCTGTAAAACTTCTGGTTCAAAACTGTTTTTGAATGAGAGTTCAATAACAGGGACCTGGTTATTATTATCCATTTCTATATATAATCCTTTCTGTAGAGTTACTTTCATTATATGTTTTCCTCCCCTTCCTGTCTAGTCTACCGGGGGAGATATTAGAATTAATTTTTATTAGATCTTGTCATGCAATCTATTTTATGATGATCGATCATTATGATAAAAAGTGTCCTCCTTATTGAGGACGACACTTACATACTACTTTAACTGTTTTCTAATTTGATATTCCTTATCTTCAGTAAGCGGATAGTAACGGAAGTTAATATCACGTTTGGTTGATGAAGTTAATACGGATTTCTCATGAGAGAATGTTTCAAAGGAATAGTTTCCATGATATGCACCGATTCCACTATCACCGACACCGCCAAATGGTAAGTCATGATCACTTAAGTGCATGATGGTATCATTGATACAGCCACCGCCAAAGCTGCAGCGATCTAAGACCTTATCCTGGATTTCTTTATCTTCTGTGAAGAGATAAAGAGCTAATGGCTTAGGATGATTATTGATATAAGCAATGACTTCATCAATATCCTGATAAGTCATGACTGGTAAGATTGGACCAAAGATTTCCTGTTGCATAATGGCATCAGATTCCTGGACACCATCAATAACAGTTGGAGCAATCTTTAAGGAACGTTCACTGGCACTGCCGCCAATGAGAATGTTCTGATGATCAACTAATGATAAAAGTCGATTGAAATGTTTACGATTGATAATCTTACATAAGGATTCTGATTCTAATGGATTATCCCCGAAGAATTCATGAATGTAATGTTTCAAACGATCAATAAACTGATCTTTGACACTTTCATGAACAAAGACATAATCAGGGGCTACACAGGTCTGACCAGCATTTAAGAACTTACCAAAAGCAATACGTTTCGCCGCAACATCGATATCGATGGAGTTGGTAACGATTGTTGGTGATTTACCACCTAATTCTAAAGTCACTGGAGTTAGGTTTTCGGCTGCTCGTTTATAAACGACTTTCCCTACTGAAGTTGAACCGGTAAAGAAGATATAATCCCATTTATAGGTTAATAATTCACGTGAAGTTCTTGCATCACCTTGAATAACACTTAATAAACCTGGTTCACCTAAATCTTCCGCTAAACGGGTAAAGATTTCAGCTGTATTGGGAGCATATTCACTAGGCTTTAAGACAACGGTATTCCCCGCCGCAATGGCATAGAGAACAGGTTCCATTGATAATAAATATGGGTAGTTCCATGGTGACATGACTAAGACTGTGCCATAAGGCTCATAGACAGTAAAACTTCTAAATAACAGGGCACGAATTGGTGACCCGACTTTTCTTCTTTTGGTCCATTTATCAATATTCTTTTCAATGACTGAGAAGGCATCATATATTAAACCAATTTCAGAGAGATAAGCTTCTGCTCTTGTTTTCCCTAAATCTAGTTTGAGAGCCTGATTGATATCATCTTCATGCTCTTCTAACCAGTTCATAATTCTTGTTAAAACATCTTTACGTTTCTCGACATTTCTGGTCTCAAAACTATTAAAATAGGCTTTTTGTGTTTTATAGATTTCTTCTATATTCATGTTTTTCACATCCTCGGATTTATGATACATCACTCTATTTTTAAAAACAATAAACACCCGTTATTGTTTTACTTGTTTACTTATTCATTATACATGAAATTACCCTTTAAGCGTCATATCTAATGAGATTATTTTAAGTTTGTACAAGGCGTTAACGATGAAAATAGCGATAATGCATAAATGTGTAACATAAATAGATAAATATTTATAAAAAAATAATTCAAGAAAAATCAGAAAGTTTTCCTTATGTCCAAAATACTGGACATAGTAAGTATTATAATGTTAAGTGAAATAAAAAACAAATCGGTTTCAAATAAGCAAAATATTGAAATGTATGCGCTTTAGTGTGATAATTGAAATATAGAAAAGTTTGGAAGTGAGATTATGGAGTCACAATTTATTGCTCATATTCGTGATGATAATATACAAACTATAGAAGAGCATTGCAGTCAAGTTGCAAAATACGCTAGTGAAGAAGCAAAATTCAGTTATTTAAGAACTGTTATGTTTATGACAGGAATACTGCATGATATTGGAAAATACAGTGATGCATTCCAAAAATACATTATGGATGCGCAAAAGAACCCTGAAAATGCGAAAAGAGGTAGTGTGAATCATTCTAATGCTGGCGGCAGTTTTCTTCTTCTTCAAAAGACTGATAATGATCCTTGGAAGAAAGTCACCTTAGAGTTTATGGCTTGTGCGATCTTTCAGCATCATGGACTGATGGATTGTGTTAAAGATGGACATGATATACTGCGAAAACGAACTGAAAAAGATCCTGAGATCTTAGATGCAGACTTTCAGCGTGCACAATCATTTTTGAATCAGAATTTGATTGATATGCTTCCATCCGCCAAGCAGGAGATTCAGTCTTATGTAAATAAGCTTAATACCATCGCGAAAAAGATGAATCATAATTCTAGCGTAAAAGAAGATGGCTATTTTCTCTTTGCATGTTTAGAAAGATTGATTTTATCTTATTTAGTCGATGCTGACTGGCGCGATACCGCTGAATTTATGAATAATATGAAAGAGAGTAGGGTATCTCAAAATGATCGTGAACAATTTTTTGAAGACAGTTTACAAAAGATTGAAGATTATGTCAGTAGGTTTACAGCAGATACCAAAATTAATCAGTTACGCCAGGAAATGGCTAATGACTGCTTACAAGCTGATATTGCAAACGAAGGAATCTATAGACTATCTATGCCAACTGGCGGCGGTAAAACGATCACAAGTATGAGATTAGCCTTAAGGCTCGCTAAGAAATATCATAAGAAACATATTATTTATATAGCACCTTTTTTATCAATTCTCGAACAAAATGCACAGGTTATTCGCTCTATTATTCAAAATGATGATTATATCCTAGAACATCATTCTAACGTTGATATTAGCGAAGAAGATGAAGTCTATCGAAATTTATGCGAAACCTGGGACTCCCCTGTTATTTTAACAACGATGGTGCAGTTCCTTAATACGATGTTCCTTGGAAAAATGAGTTCAGTTAGGAGATTTCATCAGCTTACTGATACTATCATTATTATCGATGAAGCCCAAGCCATTCCAGTGAAATGTATTCACATGTTTAATGCCACGATGAATTTCCTTTGTTATAGCGGGAATAGTATTGGTATTTTATGCACTGCGACACAACCTTTATTTGAATTGGTTAATCGCAATCTAATTTATCAAGAAAATAAAGATATTTTACCAAATGTAGAAAAATATCAGAAGGCATTTAAACGAACTAAAATTATCAGTGAAGTCGGAAATAAACCCATGGATACTGATGAATTAGTCACATTCATTCAAAATGTGTTTGATCAAAATTTACTTGTTGTACTTAATACAAAAGGAGCTGTGAAAACGCTATATGATGCTCTAAAAACTAATCTTGATCCAGATGTAAAACTAGTGCAATTAACCACTTATATGTGTGCAGAACATAGATTAGATGTTATTCATGAATTAAAAGAGACACTTAAGAATCAAAGAGTAATTTGTATCAGTACACAGTTGATTGAGGCAGGTGTAGATATTTCATTTGCGACAGTCATTAGATCGCTAGCTGGTGTTGATAGCTTAAATCAAGCAGCTGGCCGTTGTAACAGAAATGGTGAGAAAGATATGAGTGCAGTCTATGTTGTTGATTATGTAGAAGAAAAGACGTCTCGGTTACCAGATATTCAAGAAGCCAAAAAAGCAACACGGTCACTCATTGACGCTAAGATTGAAGAGTTTTCTACATCAGCAGCTATTAATAGATTTTACCAGCAGTATTATTTTATGAGAAAAGGCGAGATGGATTATAACATTCATCACCATACGTTATTTGCGATTCTTTCCAAAAATATGGCAAGAGTAGAGGATGTTAAAGCTACTGAAGGTACATATGAACACTTTTTATGCCAGTCTTTTAGAACTGCAGGGCAAGAGTTTTCAGTCATTGATAACCAACAAATGGTATCTCTTGCGGTGCCTTATCAAAAAGGAAAAGATTATCTGGATGAAATTGAAAGAACGGATGACTATGAAGTGATGGATTATAATTTAAAGAAGTTACAGCGTTATACCATTACTTTATTCACTAAAGATCAAATGTTAAAAAAAATGTTAGAACGACAGGCAATCTCTTTTATTGAAAAAGCGGGCATATATACGGTTAATCCAAATTATTACAATGATCAGGGAATCACAGATGAACTACAGACATTAGTCTTTTAGGAGGAAAATATGAAGTATAGAAATACAATTGAGTATACGGTTTATGGACGATATGCACTATTTACCGATCCTATTACGAAAACTGGTGGAGAAAAGTTTAGTTATCCAATTCCTACGTATCAGGCATTAGTAGGAATTACAGAAAGTATTTACTGGAAACCAACTTTTCACTGGGTAATTGATGATGTACGTATAATGAATCAGATCAAAATGCAACAGCAGGGGATGAGACCAATCCACTATCAAAATGATAAAAATGATTTGTCTATTTATACATATCTTAAAGATGTTGAATATCAGGTGAGAGCACATTTTGAATGGAATGAAAATAGAGAAGACTTAGCGCAGGATCGCAATGAAAATAAACATTGGGATATTGCAAAAAGATCACTCGCCAAAGGCGGGCGAAGAGATATTTTCTTAGGTACAAGAGAATGTCAGGGGTATGTTGAACCGGTTGTATTTGGAACGGGTGCCTCAGAATATGACAACATGAGTATGTCTTTTGGTGTTATGGTTCATGGCTTAACATACCCAGATCAGGCCTACAATGAGGAAACGAAAGATCACCTCTCCGTGCGTCTTTGGAATCCAGTGATGAAAAATAGCATTATTCATTTTATTAGACCTGAAGAATGTACAATGACCAGAGCTGTTGATGAGCGTTATCAAAAGAAGTTTGTCATTGGAGAGAATATGTCAATTGAAGGAGATGAGTAAATATGAGTTGGCCATCAAAACTCGTAGAAACTTATGATAATTGTATTGGTTACATTAATTATGATCACAATACACAGGGCAAAGGCTTGTTGCCACTCAATCATTTATATTTAAATGCCCAAATTGAAGCAATACTTGATGATCAGGGACATTTTCTGCGTGCAGCACGGATAGAGGATAAGGCTGATCGGGTCACAATGATGCCGGTTACCGAAGATTCTGCCAGTAGAGGTAGTGGGATAGCACCATTGCCATTAGATGATAAATTAGCTTATCTGGCAGGAGACTTTGATGAAGAAGTACATCCAAAAAAAAGCAAGACTGAATATCATATAAAGTATATGAAACAATTAAAAGATTGGCTTGATGACGGCGCCCCTCAGGCTATTTGGTCTATTTATCACTATTTAGATCAGAATCGTTTAATTAAAGATTTAAAATCTTGTGGTGTTTATGAAAGTGAAGATGACATGGTTAGATTTGTTGTCGTTGATTCTCATAGTGATATTGTCAAAGGTGTCTGGCAGGATCAGGCAATTGTAGAGTCTTTTATTAGGCATCAAAATCATTTAAATGATCATTATGATATCGATTATGTAACTGGGGAGCTGAAACCTGTTATGACTAAGGCACCAGCTAAAGTTAGAAATGCGGGAGATAAAGCGAAGATTATTTCTTCGAATGACACGAGTGGTTACACGTATAGAGGGCGCTTTAAAGATGCTAGTCAAGCCGTCGAAATAGGATATGAAAGTGCTCAAAAAATGCACAATGCCTTACGTTGGCTGATTGCTAATCAAGGCTACAGAAATGATAGTGAATCTATTGTTTGCTGGTCGACTGGAGGGGAAGAAGTACCGAATATTTTGAAAAATAATACTTTTGATTTCTTCGCAGAAGATGACCAGGATGAATTACCTGATACTGCTTCAGAATATGCCATGAGAATCAATAAAGCGCTCGCTGGATATCAGACAAATATTGATCGTCAATCAAGTATTAATCTGATTGGTGTCGATAGTGCGGATGGTTCTTTGCAAGGCCGTTTGGCTATTACCATGTACTACGAGATGCAGCCGGATGTGTTTTTTAATAACATACGTCATTGGTATGAAACATGCCAATGGAAGCTTACCTGGTTTGTGGATAAGAAAAGATATGTATCAGTGAGAACACCATCAATTAAAGAAATTATTTTATGTGCTTATGGTACACAAAAAGGCGAGTTTTTAGATTTAGACGCAAAGCAGTTGAAAAAGCTTGTTGATCGATTAATCCCTTGTATTGTACAAAAAAAGAAATTACCGAAGGATATTATGAGAGCAGCTGTTCTTAATATCAGTCAGCCACTTAAGTTTAATAGATCAAATCGACTAAAATTACAGGAACAATGTTGCGCAATTATTCATAAATATCAATGCGATTACTTAAATGGAGAGGATGTGTATGAAATGGCATTGAATGAAACAACAACAGATCGCAGTTATCTTTTTGGGCGTTTACTAGCAGTTAGTGAACGAATTGAAGAATACGTTATGTATAAGCGAAATATTACGGGACGAGAAACCAATACAATGAAATATTGGAATACTTTTACAAGACGTCCAGCTAAAACCTGGGCAGTATTAGATAATCGTTTACGTCCTTATATTCGTGATCTCAAATCTTTAAGTGGATATTTAGATAATTTGTATTCTCAAACAATTGAACAAATCGTTGATTTATTAGAACAAGGTCATGGATTTACTAATGAACCATTAAATGAAAATTATTTATTAGGATACTATAGCCAGAAAGCTGATTTTAGAAAAGATATGGAGGATAATAAAGATGAGTAGTATTGAAAACAAAATTGATTTTGAAGTATTAGTGACTGTTAATAAGGCCAATCCAAATGGCGACCCTTTAAACGGTAACAGACCTAGAGAAGATTTTGATGGATATGGTGAAATTTCCGATGTATGTATTAAGAGAAAAATCAGAAATAGATTACAAGATATGGGAGAACGTATTTTTGTACAGTCGCAGGAACGCTGTGATGATGGAGCCACAAGCTTAAGTGATCGTGCTAAAAAGAATGAAGATCTTGCAAAAGCAGTAAAAGCAAAAAATCCTGAACTTTATCAACAGGCAGCATGTGATACTTGGTTTGATGTCCGGGCTTTTGGTCAAGTCTTTGCATTTAAAGGAAAGGATCAATTATCTGTAGGCGTAAGAGGACCAGTCTCTGTGCAGACTGCAGTAAGTGTAGATCCTATTGACATCTCAACAATGCAAATTACGAAGAGTGTTAATAGTGAAGATGCAGAAGGTAAAAAATCATCTGATACTATGGGCAGTAAAAACAGAGTTGAATTTGGGTTATATGTCATTAAAGGCAGTATTAATCCACAGTTAGCAGAAAAAACAGGCTTCTCTGATGAAGATGCGGAGAAGATTAAAGAGGCTTTAGCAACATTGTTTGAAAATGACGCTTCTTCAGCGAGACCAGATGGCAGCATGGAAGTAAAACGTGTTTACTGGTGGAAACATGATTCCAAGTTAGGTAAATATTCAGCTGCAACAGTACATAGATCAATTGAGATTAAATCAAAAGTACAATCACCTAAATCTTTTGATGACTATGAAATCATTGAACATCCATTAGAAGGATTAACACCAGAAGTTATCGAAGGCAGATAACATGATCAATGAAGATGAATACTTGATGCTATCTGGTATTCAACACTTTCAGTTTTGCCGGCGACAGTGGGCCCTGATCCATATTGAAATGCAGTGGGATGAAAACGAGTATACTGTCGCTGGTGAACTCTTCCATGATCGTGCTCATGATGATCAGATCTTCGAAAAAAGAGGAGATACACTTATTGCACGAGGGTTACCAGTGAAATCAGAAGCATTAAAAATAAAAGGTATTTGTGATGTTGTTGAGTTTCATCGTAATGATCAAAAAGGTGTAGAAATCTTTCATCAGGATGGAAAATACAATGTTATTCCTGTTGAATATAAGGTGGGGCAACCAAAGGAGAATGACGAAGATATTGTTCAACTTGTAGCTGAAGCAATGTGCTTAGAAGAAATGCTTGTTACGTCTGTGACAACTGCTTATTTATATTATGGAAAAACGCGTCATCGCACAGAAATTGCCATAACAGAAGAAATGAAGGAACATGTGGAAGATATTTGTAAAGAAATGCATCAATATTATCATCGTGGATATACACCTAAGGTAAGAAAACAAAAGAAATGCAGACTTTGTTCACTGAAAGATGTTTGCCTTCCTAATCTAAAGGATTACCATTCAGTAGCAAGTTATTTGGAGGAATATATCAATGAAAAAGATGCTTAATACATTATATATTCTAGACAACGATAAGTATTTATCGCTCGATGGAGAAAATATCGTTATTATTCAAGATAAAACTGAATTAGGACGTATTCCACTACATAACATTGAAACTATCATAACGGCGGGTTATACCGGTGTAAGTCCAGCTTTAATGGGTAAATGCGTTCATGATCATATTCAACTTATTTTTATATCTCGAAGTGGTCGTTTTCTAGCAAGAGTCAGTGGCTCACCTAATGGAAATGTCCTGCTTCGTAGAGAACAATATCGAATTGCAGATAATTCTAATGAGGCGATTAAATATGGCAAGAATATTATTGCTGGTAAACTTTACAATGCATCAGGCGTATTAAATCGCTGTGTAAGAGATCATGCTTTAAGAGTTGATGTTGATCAGTTAAATAAAGTGATGTTAGCACTTCGCTATAATGCCAAGTTAGCATTAAAGACAAATGATACCGATACATTAAGAGGTATTGAAGGGGAATCAGCTAATCAATATTTTGCGGTATTTGATCAATTGATTTTACAAAATAAAGAAGACTTTAAGTTTGTTAAGAGAACTAAGCGCCCACCGCTAGATAGTGTAAATGCGCTGTTATCTTTTGCTTATACACTATTAGCAGGGATGTATACATCAGCACTCGATTGTGTAGGACTAGATCCATACGTTGGATTTGTACACACCGATCGACCAGGACGGGAATCATTAGCATTAGATCTGATAGAAGAATTGAGAGCACCATTCGCTGATCGTTTTGTATTAACTTTAATCAATAATCGCGTCGTAACAAAAGATGATTTTGAGCTTCGAGAAGATGGCGCAGTGTTACTCACCGATGGAGGTAAACGTAAATTCATTGATGCTTGGCAGAAAAAGAAGAAAGAAACGATAATGCATCCATATTTGAAAGAAAAAGTAGAGTGGGGGATGATTCCGTATAGTCAAGCACTTCTGCTATCAAGAACACTTCGTGGAGATCTAGAACAATACCCACCATTTTTATGGAAGTGATATTATGTTTGTATTAATTACATATGATGTTAACACAGAAACACCAGCTGGAAGAAGACGACTAAGACACGTAGCAAAAGAGTGTGTGAATTATGGCCATCGTGTCCAAAACTCGGTTTTTGAATGTATTATTGATCAGAAGCAATACATAATGTTAAAACATGACTTAGAAGAAATTATCGATATGGAAACTGATAGTGTTAGATTCTATAATCTAGGTAATAAACATAGAACAAAGATTGAATCAATAGGTGTAGATCATCAAGTCGATATGGATGACAGTCTCATCTATTAATATATCTGTGCGAAGTATAAGCTAACATAGATTTCTAAGGAGGTTCGCACCAAAAAAGTAAATAAAAAATAAGTTAAATTTGTTTATATAACAAATAAATTATAAGTTTTGCGATTTTTAGAATAATATCAGTGATATATGTCTTATTAGGCTAAATATCGCAGTCGCATCCCTAATGGGATGCGTGGATTGAAATTGCATTGACAAGCTTTAAGTCTTTTAGTAGGTTAGTCGCATCCCTAATGGGATGCGTGGATTGAAATTTTAGGCCGATTTGTTTTTGCGCGCTTCTCACATTGTCGCATCCCTAATGGGATGCGTGGATTGAAATATGCACATCATTGTGACACTTAAAGCAAAGCATCATGGTCGCATCCCTAATGGGATGCGTGGATTGAAATATTAATCCATCTTTTAAGTCCACCAATCCCATTAAAGTCGCATCCCTAATGGGATGCGTGGATTGAAATCATATAAAATGCACAGTTTTTGCTTTTTGCACCTGTCGCATCCCTAATGGGATGCGTGGATTGAAATTCGATCATTGTCTTATCCTCCAATCAATCTTTTTCTCGTCGCATCCCTAATGGGATGCGTGGATTGAAATTTTGATCCAGCTTTTAGAAACTCTTAATCCTCTGTGTCGCATCCCTAATGGGATGCGTGGATTGAAATAATTTATACGAAAGCTCTTTACCTGGGACAAAGTGTCGCATCCCTAATGGGATGCGTGGATTGAAATATCATCTGAGCGATCATCGCCTTTATATTCATCATGTCGCATCCCTAATGGGATGCGTGGATTGAAATTTTAACTACTAATGCTTATTGGTTAAGCGAAGAATGTCGCATCCCTAATGGGATGCGTGGATTGAAATCTATGCAAATCATGACTTGCTTGAATACATAAGGTTGTCGCATCCCTAATGGGATGCGTGGATTGAAATGATGATTGACCGTGAGATCGGATCAGATATACAGCTGGTCGCATCCCTAATGGGATGCGTGGATTGAAATTTACCAAGGTGCCCCTTGTCAGGAATTTCGCGATATGCGTCGCATCCCTAATGGGATGCGTGGATTGAAATAAGGCATCAAAGACGTCTACGAATGGGCGCAAGAAAGTCGCATCCCTAATGGGATGCGTGGATTGAAATAGTGCTCACATCATGCTTAAAATCCATAAAATTGGTCGCATCCCTAATGGGATGCGTGGATTGAAATATCGCAGTATTCTTTGAGCGAGTCAACACCGCCGGTCGCATCCCTAATGGGATGCGTGGATTGAAATAGACGCTTTCTGATTGATAAAAATCTTGTCAGGACAGTCGCATCCCTAATGGGATGCGTGGATTGAAATGATCATGCGAACTGGCGTATCCCCATTAAATAGATGTCGCATCCCTAATGGGATGCGTGGATTGAAATCACAGTCATAAAGCATCTCGTCGTTTGACACATCATCGTCGCATCCCTAATGGGATGCGTGGATTGAAATAAAGTTCTTTTATCGTATCGATCATGCGACTCTGATCGTCGCATCCCTAATGGGATGCGTGGATTGAAATTAATATGATCTTGATCTTCTTAACATTGTATAAATCGTCGCATCCCTAATGGGATGCGTGGATTGAAATTAGTGCGCTAGAGCGCACGAAACATAACAGAGTAAGTCGCATCCCTAATGGGATGCGTGGATTGAAATAGCCCCTATACGCTGCTTAAGCGGATACCAAACTTGTCGCATCCCTAATGGGATGCGTGGATTGAAATGGCTTAGCTGATACGCATGATGATCCTGATGTTTGAGGGTCGCATCCCTAATGGGATGCGTGGATTGAAATTGATATACGTGGCCACTTTCGCGCTGGCACTTGGATTGTCGCATCCCTAATGGGATGCGTGGATTGAAATTATGATGGCAAAATGACAGCAATTGAGGACATGTTAGTCGCATCCCTAATGGGATGCGTGGATTGAAATATGGCTATTGGTGAATCTCTCGATCATGACTGGTGTCGCATCCCTAATGGGATGCGTGGATTGAAATACTCTTTTCCTGATCAGCTTCTTTGCCTGAGCGATTGTCGCATCCCTAATGGGATGCGTGGATTGAAATTTCCTTGCCCCCCCCTGAACAATACACCGTGAGGCAAGGTCGCATCCCTAATGGGATGCGTGGATTGAAATCACATCCTAAATGGCACGGACATTTTGACCTCAAAAAGTCGCATCCCTAATGGGATGCGTGGATTGAAATTACGATGGATCTTGACACTAAAAGACAAACGCTAAAGTCGCATCCCTAATGGGATGCGTGGATTGAAATCATATTATTAAAATTTTTTGCTGACTGCAAAGTACCTGTCGCATCCCTAATGGGATGCGTGGATTGAAATATCGATTCAGCTTTGTAATCATATCTTACTTTTGTGTCGCATCCCTAATGGGATGCGTGGATTGAAATACAAAATCCCGTAATAGTATAGCCGAAACAATGAAAGTCGCATCCCTAATGGGATGCGTGGATTGAAATAACAAGCAAGAGCATCAACATCTCAGGTATCACTTGTCGCATCCCTAATGGGATGCGTGGATTGAAATATAGTCAAATGCATCCTGGCCGTTATCCGACTGATGTCGCATCCCTAATGGGATGCGTGGATTGAAATATTCCGCGGTTGTAATGCTTTTTTATTGTGCTCACTGTCGCATCCCTAATGGGATGCGTGGATTGAAATTGCTGACATGCGTCGTTGACTGAATTAAACGCTGCGAGTCGCATCCCTAATGGGATGCGTGGATTGAAATATAAGATTATAAACTTTAAAACCTGTTCTACTTCGGTCGCATCCCTAATGGGATGCGTGGATTGAAATCTGAGAGTAGCCATGGCTGTTATCTTGTACAAGATGTCGCATCCCTAATGGGATGCGTGGATTGAAATATAGATATTCCACCTTTAGCAACATCACCAGTAATTGTCGCATCCCTAATGGGATGCGTGGATTGAAAT
>AUXO013325808.1_pt1 | contig 13439 bp, 11 predicted proteins | sample 768731 | NCBI WGS metagenome assembly AUXO01 (sample SAMN02715735, study PRJNA202380) | gut metagenome | biome: sheep rumen | host: Ovis aries | place: New Zealand: Palmerston North
CATTGCATAAGAAAGCATTGCTGAGCCTGATGTTTCGAGTTTATTATTTTTAAGTTTTTCTTTTGGATTAACTACGTTATACCACATTTTGCTTTTAGAATCTCTGTATCTTAGCATATTATCAAAAAATATAATTAAACGCTTTGTTAATTCTTCTTTTTCTTTGCCCTCCGGCATACGTTCTATAATATCAACTTGTGCCATTGCATACCATCCGACACCTCTTAGCCACACTATTTTATTTCGTTTTCCTTTTTTATCAGTACCATGATTATATAAACCGTTTTCATCTTTAAGATTATCACTAACCCATATCATACGATTATAAATATCATCGAAATCTCCGTATTCAGCCAAAAATGGTAATGCCATGTATAATCCGTCTAAAGCAAACGGGTATCTTTCCCATCGGGAATTGTTTATTTTGTGTATATAATTATTTCCAATATGCGGCATTGTTTCGTGATTTTTAATTTGATTATAAACATAATCAATTGTTGATTTATATTTTTGTTTATCTAAGTAAAATAAAGTCCTTGCGGGCAAAACAGAATCAACTTCGCTTTTTCTGTATGCATCTACTCTACCATTAGGTAATATATTTTTGTCGTAAAATTTTTCAATAAAATTATTATACTTATCAGATGATTGAATAAGTGCATACATCATAAAACCGTTAAAATAAAGCCAATCATCAGAATATGATTCTGCATTCCAGTAATACAACCCATCTTTTTCTACTTTTCTTACTAAATTTTCAGTATATTTTTCAACACGCTTAATATTATCTTCTGTTGACTTTGGAGCTAGCGAATAAAAAACAAAACAGAAGGCAATAACGGCTAAAATTATGAATATTAGAAATATCGATATATAAACTTTTTTTGTCATTAAAATTCCAATGGATGATATTTTATACCATCACTTTTCCAGTTAGGGTTATCTTTAAGTGCATATTTACGCCACTCAAAAGCATCATACAAATCCATATCATTGTCATACCAAGGTTTTGTAGGTCCTGCATAGTGTACAATAACAGCTTCATTTTGCATTTCTTTAAGGGTATTAATATTATCCAAGTATGGTGCATATATTTTCTTTAGTTCAAAATATCTAAAGTCATCATCATCTTCAAGTCTTGCATAGAAATTATATTTTGGATTTAATTTTAGAGTTTTTCGTGTTGGTATAACCTGATTAAAGCTTGTTTGTGTCATCAACGCTTTTATTTTATCTTTTTCTTTACTTTTAATTAACTTTTCTGTTATTTTGTTTTTTCTCATTTTATCTAAATTTAAAAGCATAACTCCGCAGTTGTAATCATAGTGGAATATAATTTTTCTAAATGGAAAATGTCGTATCGTAACATTTGGTGAATATTTTAATACAGCACCTAAATAATATTTTTTAATATCTGTATTATAAAGTTCAAGTAAATCACCTTTAATTAAAGTATCACCATCTATATACAATATTTTGTCGTAATCTTTAAACAACGACGGCATTAGAAATTTAAACAAATCAGCTCGTGAAATTCTGTCATTAAGAATTTCAAATCTACCAAATGTTAATTGCTCTAAGGTTACAGGAATAATGTTTACAGTAACATTTTTCGCTTCATATTTCTTTTTGAAAAAATCCTGTGTCGATTTATCTAAATCAACACATAATATATTTATGTCATATATTGTATCAGGCTTTTTATTTGCAATTAGCGAATACAAAGTAACTCTCAGGTATTTCACATAATTTTCATCAGTTGTAAACACTAAATGAGCTGTTTTGTTTGAACTAACAACCGTTTGAGAATTAAATGAATCTTTTTCCTGCCTCTTATTGTCAACTGCAAACCATGCAGAAACAGTTACACAAGACAAAGTAATCAATATAAGTAGCGTAATAATATATTTATTCATGCTTATTCTCTATTTTATGGTATATTTGTAATTATCCTATAAAGGAGAGTGAAATGTCAAATTTTTGTAAATATAATAATAAACTTTTACCGCTTTCGTTACTTAACTTTGCATCATTTTTTCAATATCAACGCTTTATAATGCCTATTTCTTTTTTATTTTATTTACAAAATGGGTTGAGCTTTTCGGATTTTATATTATTTCAGAGTATTTTTAATGCAGTATGTCTTTTAACAAAAATTCCTATGGGATATATAGGTGATATTTTTTCAAAAAAATATATTTTAATAATATCGTATTTGCTATTTTTATTAAGAGTTATTTTATGGATATTTTTTAGCGGATTTTGGATTGTTCTTATCGGCGAAGTTTTATATGGTTTATTTAAAGCATTATATAGGGGAAATATTGATTCATACATTTATGAATATTTAAAATCAATAAATATAGATAAAAGTATGATTTCAAACTATGGTAATTTAACGTTTTGGACTTCTTTGGGTTCTGCGGTAAGTTGTGTTGCTTGTGTATTGCTGTATAAGTTTTTCAACTTTAAAATAATTCTTGTAATAGAACTTGTTTTTCAAATTATATCAATAATAATGTTATTATTTATTCCAAATATAAAATCAGAAAAGACTAATAATATAGGCGTCATTCAAAGTATAAAAACCCTTATAAATGATAAAAAAGTTAATTTTTACGTATATTATTCAGCAATGTTAAACGGCTTAACCAGTGTTTTTGTTTGGAATTTTCAACCATTATTAAAAATGAGTTCTGCACCTGTTGCTTTCTACGGAATAATAAATTTTATAAATCAATTATTACGTGGTATTGGTGGAGCTTATGCAAAAAAAATCAGCTTAATTTTAAAAAATAAAACATTGGTAAATTTAGAATATAGCGTTGTTATATTTTCATTTTTAGTGCTTTTATACGCAATATACCTAAAAAATGTTTGGTTTACGGTTTTAAGTCTTGTTGTAATTAGTATAGGAATATTATTATTTGTAATATTCAATATTTATTCTATTTCGAAAATACATGAAAATATTCAAAACAAATATAGAGCAACTTTAGCATCAACAAATACCTTTTTTAGTGATTTTGCATCGTTTTTTTTGCTACTAATGTTTAAGATAAGTTATGATTATATTGGTCTGATAAAAACTTTATTAATATTTTTAGTAGTCTTTATTTTCTTGCTCCGCCCGAACAAATTCAACAAAACGGTGTAATCCATCATCAAAACTGACTTTAGGTTTCCACATTAAAAGCCTTTCAGCTTTTTTTATATCAGATTGTGTTCTAAATACATCACCTTGCTGCATTACATCATATTTTATCTTAGCTTTTTTATTTAATTCTTTTTCAATTTTCAAAACCATATCTTTTAATAAAATCGTATTTCCTGCACCAACATTTATAATATCATATTTAGTTTTTAGGTTTGTTGCCGCAATTATTCCATTAACGGTATCATCAATATAAGTGTAATCTCTTGATGTATAACCATCACCAAATATTGTTATTTCTTCATCTTTTAAAATTTTATCTATAAATTTTCTAATTGCTAAATCAGGACGTTGATGCGGACCATATACAGTAAAAAATCTTAGTGCAACCGCATTAATATTAAATTTGTCAGTATATTCTTTTATAATTTTTTCACACTCTAATTTTGTTTCTGCATAAGGAGAAATTGGCTTTAAATTTTGAATATTTTCACTTAAAAATTCGAATTTCGCATTACCATATACGGAAGATGAGGAAGCAAAAACTAAATCAGATACATTATTTTTATGCATTGCCTCAAGAAGATTTTTTGTTCCATTTATATTCACATCTTGAAACACTTCAGGATTTTTAATAGATTCCCTAACACCGGCCTTAGCTGCCAAATGTATAACTTTATCTATATTATAATGCTTAAATAAATACTCAAAATTTTCGATATTTCTTATGTCATATTCGTAAAGTTTGAATTTTTTACAATCTTTAAATTCGGCAATATTTTTTTCCTTGATTTTTCTTGGATAAAAATCATCAAAGTTATCAATACCTATTACAAAATTATCTCTTTGTTCAATTAATTTTAACGTTAAATTTGAACCTATAAATCCGGCACAACCGGTTACTAATATATTCATTTTAATATTCTAAAATAAAATGCAGATAAAATCAATTTATTAAGTCATTTAAATCAAGAACAAAAAACAAGATAAATTGTTTTAATACGCAAATAAAATTTATATTTTTTAAAACTAATTTAAACTAAATATCAACCATTTCTCTGAGTTTTTTAAGTTGATCTCGAATTTCAGCTGCTCGTTCAAAATCTAAAACTTTTGCAGCTTTATGCATATCTTTTTCTAATTTTGTTATTAATTTTGGCAAGTCCTTTTTATCTATACCTAAATCAACCATTTCTTCTGCAACTATATCCTCTAAATTTCGATAGCTTGCAACAAGAGATAAAAGATTATTTTCAATAGGCTTTTTAATAGTTTTTGGAATAATTCCATATTTTTTATTGTGTTCAAGCTGCAACTCTCTACGTCTTTCAGTTTCTTTTATTGCTTTTTCCATAGATTCTGTCATGTTATCAGCATACATAATCACTTCTCCGCATGAATTCCTTGCAGCACGCCCTATTGTTTGAATTAAACTTGTTTCAGAACGCAAAAAGCCCTCTTTATCAGCGTCCATTATAGCAACAAGAGAAACTTCAGGTATATCCAGACCTTCTCTCAATAAATTTACACCAATAAGAACATCATATTCACCAAGACGTAAATCACGCAATATTTCAATACGTTCCAATGACTGAATTTCACTGTGTAAATATCTTACTCTTATTCCTTCTTGCAAAAAGTAATCACATAAATCTTCTGCCATACGTTTTGTAAGAGTGGTAATAAGAACACGCTCATCTTTCTTTGCTCTTTTCTCAATTTCTGATTTTAAATCAGGTATTTGAGAATCTATTGGTCTGACATATATTTTTGGATCAACAAGTCCTGTCGGACGAATAATTTGTTCTACATATTGTTCAGAGGTTTTAAGCTCAAAATCAGCAGGTGTTGCCGAAATATATATTTTTTGACCAACTTTATTAAAAAATTCCTCATTTTTCAATGGACGATTATCTTTTGCACAAGGCAATCTAAACCCGTATTCTATCAAAGTATCTTTTCTTGCCGCATCCCCATGTGACATACCTTTTATTTGCGGAAGAGTTACATGAGATTCGTCAATTACTGTTAAAAAGTCACCTCTAAAATAATCCAAAAGTGTTGCAGGAGCAGAACCGGCAGGACGTCGTTCTATTATTCTTGAATAATTTTCTATACCTGAACAATAGCCCATTTCTTTAATCATTTCTATATCATATTTTACACGCTGCTCCAATCGTTGTGCTTCTATTAATTTATTTTGACTTTTTAATTCTACAAGTCTTGATTTCAGTTCTTGTCTTATTAAATCAATAGTTTCCTCAACATTCTCATCATAAGCTAGATAATGCACAGCCGGATAAATCACTGTTTTTTCCACAACTTCAAGAACTTCTCCAGTTGTTGCATCAATTCTTACCAGTTTTTCTATCTCATCTCCAAAGAAGTAAATTCTTGTAATAATTTTTTCATAAGACGGTATAATCTCAACAATATCTCCTCTTACTCTGAAATTTGCACGTTCTAAGACTAAATCATTTCTCGTATATTGAACACTTACAAGATGTTTAAGTAAATCTTCACGGGAAATTTCCATACCGACAGAAAGTTCTATTGCTCCTTTAAAATAATTTTCAGGTAAACCCAAACCATAAATACAACTTACGGAAGCAACAACAATAACATCATTTCGTTCGTATAAACTTCTTGTAGTATTGTGTCTTAATCGGTCAATTTCTTCATTAATACTTGCTGACTTTTCTATATATGTATCTGTTCTGGGAATATACGCTTCCGGTTGATAATAATCATAATAAGAAATAAAATATTCAACGGCATTTTCGGGAAAAAGTTCTTTAAATTCATTATAAAGCTGAGCAGCTAATGTTTTATTATGCGCAATAATGAGTGTTGGTTTTTGAATTTTTTCAATAACATTTGCAATAGTAAATGTTTTACCTGAACCGGTAATTCCAAGTAATGTTTGAGCATCAAAACCCAAATTAACACCATTAACCAATTGCTCAATAGCTTTCGGCTGATCACCTGAAGGTGAATATTTAGATACAAGTTTAAATTTACGTTCCATAATTATATATTAATGCAATAATTTTTTATATCTAATTAAATTTTTCAAATTCGGCCTGAACTAAACAGAGTTCTTCTTCTGTTTCCTTATTTTTAACAGATATTCTTGCTAAATTTTCATCAAGCTGCACTTCTGATAAAACTACATTACCATATTGAATTTCTTTTTTGTAAAGCATATCAATGACTTTTGGTTTATATTCATCTCTGAATGTTTTAGGTAAAGCCTCAAATGCCCAAACTATATAATGCATATTATTAACATGTTTATTAACATCAATGTCATCATATCTGACTTTAAATTCTTCCTTATAATCAACCCTTTCAGGTGCATGAACTTTTATAAAGCTCAAATCATCTTCTCTTTTTTCAACTTTATCAAATTTATCAGGAAAAATTTCATTTGGTGCAGACATAGATTTGTCCTTGAAATTTACAAGCGCCCAATAGCTAATCACTCTGCCAATTAAATCCCCGTCTTTTTCATATATGTCAAAATCACGATGCGCAAATAATTTATTATAACCTCTTGCTTCTGTTTTTATGAGTAAATTTTCAATATTTTGCGGGTAATTTTTAAATTCCATATGATACTTTAACAGAAACCATCCTAAATTTTTCGGATAAACTTCATTATATCCAAATCCGCCCCTATCAGCCGCAACGGTTGCAACATCCTGTAAAAAGTTAAGAAATGACGAGGGCTTTAGCATTTTATGGTAGTCCATCTCACTATATCTTACAAATACTTCTTTACTATAATAATATGGTGATTTTTCATTTATCATAATGACTTATAATACTCCTTTATCAACTTACAATCATCTTCTATATTTGGGCTTTCGCAAACAACAACACCTTTTACATCAAACTTTTTCATAGCCCTGAGTAAATCTTGATAATTCATATCAGAGTCTTGTAATGGCAAGTGATTTTTTTCTCCTTTATCAGAGTATGCAATTCCTGCAAGGTGTGCATGGAAATTACTTAGTGCAATATCACCCAATTCAGTACCTATTTTATCCAAAATATTACAAAAATCTTCATAAGTATTAAAACCACCACCACTTCTTGCATGTACGTGAGAAAAATCTACACAAGGAAGAACTTGTTTAAATTCTTTTGATAAATTTACTATCTCCTCAACTGTACCCCATTGAGTGCCTTTACCTGTTGTTTCAGGTCTAATCCAAATTTTGTTGTTATCTTTCTCTAAAACTTCTATAATTTTTGAGGTTTGTTCAACGACTCTTTTAAACACAATATCCTTATCATTGCCCAAATAAAATGCTGCGTGATAAGTTATACTATATCCGCCAAATTCATTTGCAACAGTAGCAGTATCAACTATTCTAGTAATACTTGCGTCAATTTTTTCCTGTTCTCTTGCATTTAAATTTATATAGTATGGACCATGAGCTGTAAAAGTTAATTTATCAGAAGCATTTTTTACAAGTTTGCGAGAATTTTCACTCATTCTTACCCCTTGTACAAACTCGACTTCTATACCATCCAAATCCATTTCTTGCAATACATTAAAAGCATCAGAATAGCCCTTCTTTTTATCTGTACGCAATGGCATACCTGCTGTTAAAAACTTTAGTTCCTCCATTATCCAAACACCTCACCAACTTTTGGAGCTAGAATTTTTATAAAATCCTGCGCATTACCAACAAAAAAGCTACCAAACTGTATTGCGCTTGGACAAATAAAACCTTTTCCCGTTGCAATATAAAATTTATCAGATTCTACTCTTGTTATTGTTCCGGGTTTATATTTTGAAGAATCTTTATCAATTTTATTTGCCATAAATATTTTAATCATATTCCCGCGAAATAAAGTTGATGCTATTAAAAAAGGATTAAGACCTCTTATAAATCTATCAATTTCTTCTGCTGATTTTGAATAATCTATAAATAAATCTTCGTCTTTTATACTTTGCCCAACAACAAAATCTCCTTCCGGTTGTTTATATCTTGGCAATTTATCATTTTTTTCAAAATCGTTTAATACAGAAACCAACATCTGCATACCCAACAAATTTAATCTGTTAAACAGTGTCCCCATTGTTTCTAATGGGGAAATAGCAACTTTTTTTTGCGTTATAATATCGCCTGTATCAAACCCTTCATCCATAAAATGAAGTGTAACACCTGTTTCCTTTTCACCGTTCATTATAACGGTGGAATATGGATTACCGCCTCTATATTTTGGCAATAAAGAAGGATGAATATTTATAAATCCTATTTTGGGAATATCTAAAAGAACTTTTGGTATTTTATAGTTAAAAGAAGCAACGACAGCCGCATCCAGATTTAAAGACTTTAAGTAATCCAAAAACTTTTCATCTTTCAAATTATCCCACTCAATAAAATTCATCTTTCTGGATAGTGCAAATTGTTTAAAACTTTCATAAGTATTATGCGATTTTTTAGGGCCAAGAACACCGACTATATTGACACCTGCTGCAAGCAAACCATCAAGACACACATAAGCCATATCAGGAATACCAACAAATAAAATTTTCTTTGTTAATTTAAATTCATCCATAATTTAACCTGCAAAAAGGGGGCTCTCTACCCCCTTTAGAAATATATTTAAACCAAAGCAGCGTATGACTCTGCTTGAGTTTTCAAAGTTTCAGCCTTATCCGTTTCTTCCCATGGCACTTCTAAATCGGTTCTGCCCATGTGACCGTATGCCGCAAGTTTTTGATAGAATTTTCCACCATTTTTTAATGGTAAATTTCTTAAATCAAATTTATTAATAATACCGACAGGTCTTAAATCGAAATTTTTATTTACCAAATCTGACAAATCTTCATCAGAGATTTTGCCTGTGCCAAAAGTATCTACCAGAACTGAAATTGGCTCTGCAACACCAATAGCGTATGCAAGTTCAATTTCACATTTTTCAGCTAAACCTGCTTTTACGATATTTTTAGCAACATATCTTGCTGCATAAGCGGCTGAACGGTCAACTTTCGTAGGATCTTTGCCTGAAAATGCGCCACCGCCGTGACGAGAATATCCGCCATAGGTATCAACAATAATCTTTCTGCCTGTCAATCCTGCATCACCTTGAGGTCCGCCAATAACAAATCTGCCGGACGGATTAACCAATATAATTGTATCTTTATCAGGTTTAATTGATTCATTTTTAAATACGAAATCTATAACGTGCTCTTTAATATCTTTTTCTATAATATTTTGAACTTTTTGATTATCACTCTCCGTTCCGATTACAGGATCATGCTGAGTTGATATTAATATCGTATGTATTCTTGAAGGTTTTCCATCAACATATTCAACTGTAACCTGCGATTTACCATCAGGTCTTAAGTAATCAACGATTCCTTTTTTTCTTACTCTGGACAATCTATATGACAATTTATGAGCCAAACTTATAGGCAAAGGCATCAATTCAGGAGTTTCATTACAAGCGTATCCAAACATTATACCTTGATCACCTGCACCAATATCTTCAGTTTCTGCACTTGATAAATCAGCATTATTATCTCTTGCTTCAAGAGCTTTGTTTACACCACTTGCAATATCTGATGATTGTTCATCAATACTTGTCAATACAGCACAAGTTTTGTAGTCAAAACCGCCACCGTTTTCACCTATGTAACCAATGTTTTTTATCGTATTTCTTACAACTTGAGGAATATCAACATAACAATCAGAAGTTATTTCACCGCAAACTAGTGCCATACCTGTTGTTACTGTTGTTTCAGCTGCTACACGTGATTTATTATCTTTTGTTAAAAATTCGTCTAAAATTGCATCAGAAATTTGGTCGCAAACTTTATCCGGATGACCTTCTGTTACAGATTCAGACGTAAATAAAAAGTTTTTAGATGCCATCGCATTCTCCTTAATTTTTATGTACTCATCGGTAAGTTTTTTATTTCCAACCCGATACACCTTTATTCAAAAACATACTATATCAAACACATACAAAAATCAAATTGAAGATGTTTAATTATACAAATTAATAAAAATACAAAATTCATTGAATACAGCCATACAATAATATATAATGAAACCATGAATACTTTTGTACAACCTGATAAAAATAATTTAAAACATATACCTATAAGCGAATTTGCAGAGTTTATAATTGGCTTTGATTTTTATGGTTCTAAAACAGAATACTTGACTAAAAACATTGAGAAATGGATAAAGGATAATTTTGGTAAAACCATAGCACCGAATGACTTAATGCCTAATAAAAAGTTAATGTCTGACTTACTTGATGTTAGTATTGGTACTGTTCAAAATGTATATAGAAAACTTGAAAATAAAGGTCTGCTTTATTCTAAACAGAGCATAGGCACGTTAATTGCTGATATTAAAAATAAAAAATTAAAGGTAAGAAAATCTACATCAAAGCGCGAACTTGCAATTGAACTGATTAAGGCTTTCATTCTAAAAAATAATCTTGAAAAAGGGCAGCCTTTACCATCTATAAGAAATCTTTCAAAATACATAAATATTCCGGTAAGCACAACTGATAGCGCACTGGAAAATCTTGTTACTTTGGGTATTGTCAAGAAAACTACATTAAGAGATAGTTGTTGGATTGTCAAAAATAATAAATTCACGGTAAATTTAGAAGATAATCAAAACTTAGTATATAATGTTTCACTGGATTTAAAACACTATATATTAAAAAAAATGAAAATTGGTGATAAATTTTTGACACACTCAGAACTTGCAAAAAAGTTCAAGGTAAGTGTAAAAACAATTCACAGCGCAATAGAAATATTGATTGAAGAAGGTATTTTGCTACCAAAAAGAGGACGGTACGGAACTTGTGTTGTAAAAATGCCGATTACGTCAAATATTCAGCCTTCTGTCGAAAGTTCTATATTTGCCAAAGCACAATTTACAGCAAGGTATCATTATAATAGAATTCAGGATTTAATAAAAAATATGATAATCCAAAAATATCCTGTAAATTCAAAACTTCCTTCTATTATGGAAATGGCTAACTTGATTGACGTAAATCCAAATACTATAAGAAAAGCTTATTCCAATTTAGCCAATGAAGGTTATTTAAAATTTTCAAGAGGCAGATACGGAGGAACTTATGTTAATGAAGTTCCTAAATTGATAGATGATAAACCATTTGAATGGGTTGCAGTAAACCCGCAATATGCAAATTTTACAGAAAATTAATGACTGTCTAAATATTTTTTGTACAAATCAGGACGTTTGTTTTTTGTCCTTTCGAGCATTTGATTTAATCTAAACTCTGAGATTTCTTTGTGATTACCGTTTAAAAGAACATCAGGAACTTTTAGACCTCTATATTCTCTCGGTTTTGTATAATGAGGATATTCAAGCAGTCCATTTTCAAAACTATCTTGGTCAGCTGACTCTATCTTTCCAAGAACGCCATCTATTTTTCTACTAATACAATCAATTACACATAATGCAGGCAATTCCCCACCTGTAAGAACAAAATCTCCTATTGAAATCTCTCTTGGATTTATAATATTTCTTATTCTCTCATCATATCCTTCATAATGACCACACAAAATAATTAATTGATTGTATTTTGAAAGTTCTCTTGCAGTTTCATTTTTAAAAGGCTCACCTTGAGGTGTCATCATTAATGTACAAGAATTGTCAAATTTTTCAATGCTTTCATAGGCATCTACATAAGGTTGAGCCATCAAAACCATACCAGCGCCACCGCCATAAGGAGTATCATCAACTTTTTTGTGCTTATCTTTCGTATATTCTCTTGGATTTATAGCATTTATTTTTATTATTTCATCTTTAACAGCACGCTTAATAATACTACAATTACAATATGACTCAACTATCTCCGGAAATAAAGTTATAACATCAAATTGCATTATTCAATTAACCCCGGAATTTCATTTATTACAATCTTTTTATCTTTTAAATTTACCTCAGGAACTATTTCATCGACAAAAGGAACTAATGATATTTTTTTTGATACCCCCCTAACTGAGAGTAAATCATTTGCGCCATTTGAGGATACCCCAACAACTACACCTATTTTTTTATCCATAGAATAAACGTCACAACCAACTAAATCATCGACAAGATATTCACCTTCATCTAAAGATTTTTCAAAATCATCTTGAGGTACAAAGATTAAACAATTTTTATACACGAGTATATCATTAATTGAATTTATACCATCAAATTTTATAATTGCGAATTTATTATTAAATTTTACTGATTTAATTTTGAACAATATATATTCATCATTCGCCAAAATAAAAGCACTCTTTAGAGATTTCAAAAAATCTGCTTGATTTTTTGAATAACCAACTTTTGCTTCACCTTGAACACCATGAAAATTTAAAATTTTACCAATAGAAATATAATTTTTATTCGCCGTCATCAGATTTTTTAGGCTTTCTACCTCTGATTTTCTTTTCAACTTTTTGCTCGGTTTCTGATTCGGAAACATCAGAAACTTCAGCTTTTTCTTCTTTAACCTTTTTTGTTCTGGTTGTTTTCTTAGCTTTTGTAGTTTTTTCTTCTACCTGAACTTTTTCTTCTTTTTTCTTAAATTCTTCAGGTGCATCATCCCTGTCAGGGTTCCATCTGTCTAACCCCATTTGGCTTCTTATCAAACCAATGCCGACATGCACACGCCATTCATCTATTTTTAATTGGATAGCAATAATTTTATGACAACCGATAGGAGGCAACGGCAACAAAGGTTCATACAAACTTCTTATAGCCAACAATTGGTCAGGAGATATTGCAAGTTTTCTCTTTGGAAACGGTAATTTTGGCAACATCATTTTTTGACGTATCAAATTTATACCAAAGAAAACTTTTTTAGGCTCTAATCCTATTTTTTCACCAATAACTTCATGAGCATCTGGATTTGGAAGTGGCAACATTGTCTTATACAATGCTTCAATTTGTTCTAATTGCTCCTTACTAATAAGCAATTGTTTTTGCGGTTGTGGTCTTTGTGGCCTCATACCACCCGGACGACGTTGAGTTCCACCTGGACGACGTTGTTGAAAACTATTTTGCGTTCTGCCTGAATTATATCCACCTCTTGATTGATAATTTCCTTGACTCCGATTTTGGCTGTAACCGCCTCTTTGAGAATACCCGCCCTGATTTCTGTCTTGGAAGTTGTTACGAGGTTTATACCCCCCACCTTGATTATAATTACTTCTTTGAGGTCTGTCGTATCCGCCGGAACTATATCCGCCTCTCGATTGATATCCGCCTTGATTATAATTACT
>AUXO017242345.1_pt1 | contig 13439 bp, 20 predicted proteins | sample 768731 | NCBI WGS metagenome assembly AUXO01 (sample SAMN02715735, study PRJNA202380) | gut metagenome | biome: sheep rumen | host: Ovis aries | place: New Zealand: Palmerston North
AACCGAGTCAATAACTTTTAGGTTTTAAGACTAAAAGTAGTCAACTAAAATCAGTCTACTACAGGGGACTTTCTCAAATTGTATCTGTCCCCATTTGAGAATCCCCCCATTTACACTAATTTAGTAAGCAAAAATGATAAAGGATCTTATATTAGTAGGAATAGGCAGTGGTATAGGTGGCATGTGCCGCTATCTCATATCTCTTTACTTGGGGCAGTCGCATAGTGGTTTCCCATGGGGAACATTTGTAGTGAACATTATGGGTTGCCTGCTTATAGGCATCCTATGGGGCTTGACCAGTCGTTTCCAGAACCTTTCTCCGGCATTCTCCTTGCTTTTCATGGTAGGTTTCTGCGGCGGTTTCACCACTTTTTCCACGTTCTCAAAAGAGGGACTGGTGCTGCTTCAGGCCAATCATTACACGCTGTTTGCGTTATATACCATAGGAAGCGTGCTGCTGGGAATAATGTCCGTGGCATTAGGTTATTTCACCACTAAATAATAGACCCCCATTTGAGAATGAAGTCCACCTTTTTGAAGACTCATCCAAATTTATACCCCTCGAAATCGAAGTGGTTAGGGTAATTTTGTTTGTAGCAACTTCAAATGGGGGATGAATGCATTCCAGGAAACACAGTTCAAGGCTCCACCTTTCCTTACGGCTTCCAGGGCAGGAACTCCCAGCACTTTACATTCAGGGAGGACAGCCTTTATTTGTTCAAGAGCCAGCTCGTCCTCTGGTAATCTCAGTTGTGGGACAAGGACCAGTGGCCCAATCTGCATGTAATTGATATAAGCCCAGCTGCGCCAGTGCATTCTTTTTACAGGATAGGAGAGGGTAATGACTTCGACGTGCTTTTCCAAAACATTCCTCATTCTGCGTGCCATGGAAGGGTCAAAGTCGGCATAGTTGGTCATCAGCACCTTATTTCCGCCAATATAGTGCACAATGCCATCGCTATGTCCTAGCGGCTCATTCTCATCCCAAGGAAGAAAGATGAAAGGGCATTGGAACGCCTCTTCCAGAAACTTTATTACGGTTTCCCGCTTCTTGTCCTTGTTCTCCACAAAGACTTTCTCTGTCATGATTACCTTATCGGCACATTTCACTAGATTACCTCCATCCATTACCAGATCCAAGTCCGTCACCTTATCCCTGCGGAGACATTCTATACCATCTATACGGTTTACATCGGTGATGGTCCGTTTATAGAAAGGCGTTTGAAGGTAGTCCGGATGGTATTTGTAGAACACAAAATGATTCCCATGAGCCTGAATAGGCATATAGTCTCTACACCAAATATCCTTGGTGTTCGACAATAGCCTGTGATTCACGTGGTTCTCTGATAGAATCTGGTGAAGCCTCTCATATAACTGGGGACATTTTCGAGGGAGCAAGTCAGAGAAGAAAACCGCATTAGTAAGATGGTCGGTAATCATCCTTCCAGTTCAAATCGGTCTGTTTTATAGGAACTTTTGTTCTTTTTCAGCTTACCTTTATCTTTTACCAAAGTTACTCTGATTTGGTTTCCCCATTTATCTTTGGGAATACTTGAATCATAGAAACAAAGTTTTAGAGGATTATCCTCTTCCTTTTTTTGATCATCTTTTCCCAAAGCACGATAAGTGGATTTTATATTCTTTTCGATATTGCAAGACTGATCTGCTTTCAATATTTGGGGCATCATTCCACCTCTGCATTCATTTATAATCTTCAGCATACAGTTCCAAGGGCCTGCAGTTACATTACCTGCTTCATCTCTAATGGACCTGATTAGAATGCCACCAAACCGGTCTGAGGCATCAAAGTTATCTATATTGTAATAACTATTAAAGCAAATATCCACACCGCTTAGATGGAATAGGAAGTCTCCAGCCTGACTTATACGAGGATAGGTAACCCTGTTCCATTCTTGGTTGAAACCTTTATCAAGTTCATCGTTTTGCCAATAATAGAATTCTATTTCTGCGAAGTAAAATTTCTTTCCATTACAGTCTATGTAATAATCGCGGAAGAGAGTCTTTGCAATATTTTCTACTGTCTTTGCAATTTCATCTGTTCTTTTCCCATCAAACGGGTCTGTCAGTAGTTTTTTCAGTTCTTCCATATTTTTCCCTTTTTTTGATTCCAGTGCGAAAGTAATGCAAAAGAAGTGAATCTCCACAATTTTTTTTGTTAAAACTTGTTAGAACTTTATAAGAAGTTATTTAATTCATTATTAATACTTTGTATTATTTTATTATAGTTTTATTTTAATTGTTTTTTTATAGTTGTAAGTATTCTATCTCCAATCATATTCTACTCCCAATATCTCAAGTCCTTCATATTTCCATAGTTCTTGGTCGAAGTTGGGGGTATATTTTGCCATTAATAATTTCTGCTGTGTTTCTTCTTTAGTATCTCTCCAACCATTAAAGTCCATAGTACGTTGGTTGACTCCGATAGAATCACTTACATCCAACTGGAAGAACACCGTACCCATGCGAGTCATTTTATAATTTTGGTATTGACAATATTCCAATGACCAGTTATGATTGTCAAGGATGAAGCAATATTCGCCTTCGCCATCCTCATGACTCCAGGCACCAACAGCATAATAATGTATATATTCATTATTCTCTTCTATCTTTATAACATCACCGGTGTAGATAGGCTCTCCATTGCAATCTTTAAAAATTGTTAGAACACCAGCAAATATAACTCTTCGGGCATATCCACGCCCTTTGCACTCATCTTCGAAAACTGCGTTGACAATGTCCTGATTATGATCTGCACTATACTTTTCATCTTTCTCCCACACATAAAAATCATCACCAAAGAAAAAGAAATTGCCGAAATAGGCATAACCGAATTTCTTTTTAGCTGCAACATAGCGGACTTTGATGCCTGGCAAGAATTTGTTGGTGCCCGTACCAATATCATGACGGTACTTTTGGCAAAGATACTTTAGGGTAACATCACTGATAGTCATATTCATATTTAGATAATTATTAATTATTCTTTAGTCTGCCATATATTATTTAGTTTTTGCAAAAATACATAAAGTCTGCGCCATATCGTGGCAGAGGTTAACAAAATATGTCGCAAGCTACATCTAGGTTACAAGGGGACCTGTCCCCTTGTAACCTCCCCGTTTGAAGTTTGACTTTTGGGGTGTTTAATGCATTTCAAGTTGCAGCAGTACCTATCTCATAGAGATATTCTGGTGCAAAGTCAGCTCCGTTCTCCCACTCCACAGTATTAAACTTAATGGAGAATTGCTTGAAATAGTTTATATCTTTCAAGGGAACGTAAACAGAACCTCTTAGAGAATTGCTCAAATCTACAATTCTCTTCTCACCATTGTTGAATAGCAACAGCAGCCTATAGCCATCTAAATATTTAGCTTTGATTACTTCTATAAACATAGGCTCATTATTTTAAAGGTTCAATTTTGTCAAGTGGCTCACCTTTCTGTGCCTTTTCCCAATTGGCCATCAGTTCTGCACGATGTTCTTCAAGCCATTCCAAAATCATTCGCAATGCTCTTCCCGGCATCTCGCCTTTCACAATTCCGTCCTTTATATTGATTATGGCTTTATAATCACCGTACCATGCATGAAAGTGCGGAGGCTGATGATCTGAAAAGTTCATCCAGATGTAAATTCATAAAAGAAACTAATTTGAGGCATACTTGAAAAGTATTAAATATTATTCTAATGTCAAAGATAAGTTTTTTTTCCCAATAATGAAATAGAATAGAAGAAAATCCCATCATATCACTGAATTCATTTATCTTCAAAATAGTTTCAAGGAGGATTTTCAAACGAAAATAATCAAGATTTGAAACCATTAAAGAAATTATGTTCCATTTTTTAGAGCCAGATTACTCACATGTTTCCCTTTTTGGAGGGAATGAGTAAAATTATTTTGTTAAAACTAAAAAAAATTAACGTATTTATAAAAATATTTTGTATTATTGCAATGCTATTCGGAATAGAGTCCGTTTGGCAGACATATTTTTGGAAGTGCATTCCGCATCTTCATTCCGTTGAGTGAAACTTCGACAATTTCAATCAATATAACAGGAATGAGAAGGAAGTACTCCCTTGATTGGTATATCCGATCTTTCGATATACGGTCAAGGTGAGGCTAAATTCTATTTCAACGTTATATGGGCAGTGAAGGCTTCACTCAAGTTGGGATAACGAATGAGGCCTCACTTCTTTTTATGTGCCTACATCAAAACCTGTTGTTAACTGTTGTCTCCTGGGCCAAGGGCATAAAACTCTTATTAGCGATAAACTAATTAAGTAGTAATCATCCCGTTCAATACTATTATCTCTTATTGGTCTTCAATCTGTTTAGTTTGAAAGTCAAAATCTCATTCTTGATCGAGTATATAAAGTAATAAACGAATATTGCCGAGAACTAGGGTAGAGTATTTGTCATATCGCAGCTGAATAGCAATGATACAGATAATCAACATTAAGAAATATCAAATTTGATTTTCAATTTAAAAACCTAATTTAAATATCATGAAAACAACAATTAAAAGTGGAAAATTGAATAGAGTGCTAATGGCTATAGCATTCTTGTTTGTAAGTTTAGGTAGTAGCGCACAAAATCCTTGGAGTTGGAGTGATTGTGTAGATTGGTTCAGGAATTATGGAGGTGATAAATTAGCCGTCTATGCCCGTCCAATGTATGCAGCAAAAGGTTATGAGTATAAGGTAGTTCAAAGTTCTCCCGATATAGTTGTAGAAATAACATATGAGCCACTTACATTCCTTGGTTCACGAACTCTTTGCAGATACAAGATCATAAGAAATACATATAATAGAGCACCCTATTTTTATGATGTGGAGGTACTGAGAGATCCACTTTTGGGTGGAACATTCAATTCATGGAATGCTGTTCAAACATATGGTGTTGCATATAATAACATGGATATTATGTTCGATTTATTTGATGGCCAAAGATCTTTCAGTAATTTGCCGCTCTCCAAGAAGGCTGCTGCAGCACTTACAATGGAGTTCTTGAACTATATGTCAAGCAGATAATAATAGTATTTAAAGAAATCTTCCAGCGCCTTAATGTGCTGGAAGTTTTCTTTATTTTGAAGTAAAAACCTAAAAAGTATTTATGTTAGTATTTACTATACTTTTTATAATTTCATTTTCATTTATTATAATAGGTTTCCGTCTGCTTAGTACTGTCTATAAAGAAATTGGCAACTTATGGGATTTACCATTTTCAAGTTTAACGAAATCTGAATGGAAGGATTTAGGCATTTGGTTGGCTGGAATAATTGTAGCTATTATAGGATCCGTTTTATATTACCAGGTGTGTGCTGCAGCTATAGATAATTTAAATTTACCTCGTGCTTTAACTGAAGAGTATTATCTATTTGGTGTAGGAATGGTTTTAGCTTCCTTAGTTTTCTTTGGAGGCTTTGCTACTTCAGTAGGTATTTTGGAAAATGAAAGACGAAAGACTATTCAATTATTCTTTATAGGATCTGTTTCAATACTATTGATTTACCTTATACTGAAAGGACTTGCTATTTTACCTTAAAATAAATATATAAGCGATATGGAATTTGTCTTAGGAATTGCCATAATGGGTGCACTGTTTGGCTTCCTTTTCTCTAAAAAAGGTCAAGAGAAAGAAGGAGCCATTCAAGGAGCTAAAACATCATGTGGATGCGTCTTCACTTTCTTCATCATTTTAATAGGATTTTTCATCCTCATGCTCATACTTGCAAGCGGTGCTTAACTAACCACTAACAATCATAACCTACGGACACTTTCTTTGAAAAACTAGACTGGTTCTTTGAATGAATAAAGAAAATGAGTGTTATAAAAGTATTGCTCATTTCGTGGGTTATATTTTTTTGCGTTTATAAAAATTTAATGACCTTAATTTATACTTATGAAAAAAACTGTATCTCTTTTATTTCTCTTTTTCATCACCCAATTTGTGATGGCTCAAGGTTCTGTGGATGTTGGCTCACGCTCCAAGAAAAGTAAGAAAAAGGCTAAGACAGAGTCGCGATATTATAACAACTCTGTATCATCCAGTAACAAATCTTCTCAGTCTGGTTTTTATAACTCATCATCAAGCTCTTCTTCCAATAGGAGTTCATCTCAGTCTAATTCTTATAACTCATCGTCAAGTGTATCTACCAGTAGGAGTACATCAAGGAGTAATACAGACTCAGACTTTATGGTCTTGTCGGCCTATGATATAGGTAGCAGTACACTGGTACTGGAAAAGAAGACTAGTAACACGGATTATAGAGTAAATGGTGATGGGACCCGTTTCTACCGGACTACTTTGGCTATGGGTATTAAGCAAGGTGCTAAATATGAGCGTACTATTCTTCAAACAGACCTTTATACTCAAAAAGGATATGTTAAGGCAGCTCAACCTTGTGTGCTCATTGACCCTAAAAAGAATGTTTTGTATATATTCTCCATTTCTAAAGCTCAGGATCGATACTATGGCATGAATGGATATGTATATCGCATGGATATGAATAATGGCAAATGGTCTCGTGAGGTGGTTTTCACGGATGCTAATTTTGGATGGTATGCCTTCTTTGGTGGGTCCAACAATGGAAATCCAGAACTTTGGCATTTTTCTTTTGCAGGTTATTATGCCCTAAAATCGGTCAGGAATAACGGAAGTTGGAGCCTGGAGAACAGAGGTAAAATTACGCCTAATGCTGCAGAGAGTCAGTATCCGTATCATGAAAATATTTTGATAACTAGTTCACCTGGACTCGACAGGATGACGGGTACTTACACTCCTAGAGTGGTAAGGTCTTATACTACTTCCAACTCATCCCCATTAAGACTCAGTGACAGGACCATAAGAACTGGCATTGGAATCATCGGAACTGCAGCCTTTGCCTATGGTGTGTACAAACTCCTGACCAGTCACTTGAGCGACACTCCGTATTATTATTCAGGTGGAAGTTCATACTCCTCTTCTTCTAGTTCATATTCCTCCAGTTCTTCATCTTCTAGAAATAGTTCTAGCTCTTCCTCATCAAGTACTCCGCAAGAAGTGGATGTGGAAAGTATAACTATGCCGAGATATCAGTGGGATTCAGATTGGTATGTAGATTCCTTTTTCCCAGCCGACATTAAGAATGAAGGAGGTGAAAACCAGTCTCGCAAAATTAAATTCCCTGGAGTAAGAGATACAGGAAAGATTACCCATGTGGTTGATAATAAAGGTTACTGGGCTGGAAACTGCCGATATGAAACTATGGACGATGCAATTATAGCAGAGTACGTAAGGTTGAAATATGGGAAAATACGTGAAAAAGGGCGAATGCATGGTATTTTCTATTAATAACTTATGAACAGATATCACTCTTTTCCTAAGGCAATATAGCGCTTGGGACTGCTAAAAATAATGTTTATGCCTCACTTAATCACCTATACAGAAGAAATAGAAGAGCACGGCTACTGCCAGCAGCGGCCGGACTTGAGAACTGGGGACAAGTATCTGCACGAAGTGGACGGGAAAAAGCGGCTGCGTATCGTTCTTACTGTCCGTTTCGACAGATATGTTTGGGAAAATGTTGCGCAATGGACTACAGTCATAGAAGAATACCTGGAAGATGAATATACGTTATGCACTTTGTCTGTTGATGGGGCTGACGTTCCAGTTTTTGTCGCCCATGGATTGTTAGGTGTCCTTACTTCTGAGAAAGACAAAATCAGAGGTGAACTTATCATCCCTTCTAGGATAGGAAAAACTTCTGTAAAGGGTGTTGCTCGATATGGATTCTATGACTGTGCGAACCTTACTAAAGTAATCTTTTCACCCATGGTGGTGATAGCGTATGAATACGCATTTGCCAAAAGTGGTATTAAGGATATGGCTTTTAATGATGAGGTTTCAGTGATGGTGCATTTAACGGCTGTGGATGATTGCGAAAATCTCCCCAAGTTTGACCGTATTTTCGACCGACCTTTCCCAGGGTTATATCTGATACGTGGTGGTGAAATCTTTCAGAAATGGGAAGAAGACCTGCGAAAGCTATATTTTTTGGATTAGTGACTAAATAATCAATCATAGCAGTTGTGCCCGGCACGATTATAGGGTAATGAATTATGAGTAAGAAACAAAAGCAGTGGATAGGGTATACCATCATCTTTCTGGTAGTCATACTGATTGTTATTTATCGCGTGGAAATCTATGATGTGATTAGTACTTTGCTGACTGCTCTGTTCGCAAGATAGTTGATTCGGATTATGTGTGAAAATTCAAAAGATGTGATAGGAAATTCTAAAATAATGAAAACTAACTGTTTTTTGTGCCTGATGGTCATGGCACTTACTGCGCTAGTGCAGGGATGTGGAAACCGCCAGAAAGAGTCTTTAACTGACCTTTTAGTGGTGGAACAAACCGATTCTATACAAGGGAATCATGAGGGAAATAGCTATTGTTGGGCTTCCTTCAAAGTGGATGTTCCTGTAAACGGTCCTCTGCAATTGGTAGATTCCGTGTTGGCATTAGTCAATAGAGAGGTCTATAAGATGTGTGAGTATTGTATAGAGTTCGATGAAAGTCCTGATGAATACGTGGAATATAGTGAAAAGGAGATGTTTACACGTGACGGTGAAGGACTGCTTCGTCATTATATGAAAAAGTATAAACCGCTTATTGCCGATAGTCTGTGGAATACCTTTAGTCTTGACCTTAAGATGGAAGCGCAAACAGAGCATTACGTTACCTATGGTATGGAATTTCTCCATTGTGGTGGTAGCTGTGGATCAGAGAAATACTACTACACATTCAGTAAGATCGACGGTCATCAGGTAAGGGATATTATTACTCATCAGAACCTTGTGATGTTCTTTGAAAACCACCCAGAATATAAGACCGTTTCAGAATGGGAGTTCTCTGCAGATAATATTTTTAATAATTCTCAGTATGGAATATTAAAGGATAATTTCACTTTGACTATTAATGGGGTACTGAACCATTACTTCCTTAATGAAATTCCCTATAGTGATATTTCTTCTTATCTTAGTCCAGAAGCTAGGGCATTAGTGGAACCTTTATCTCAGCGGTAAGGGAAATTTTGGATTAGAGTATTAATGTTCTTATTATGCAAACCAAACCACAAATTTTCACATTAAGTAATGGGCGTGTCCACGTAAAAGATATATACGTGGGACAGCCACTAGAAAGTGCCAAGAAGATATTATTGGAACAAAATTTCACTGTGGATAGAGAAACTGCAGAGATCATATATTTTAAAGGATATTTAGATTCGTTGGGTCTATGTAATTTAAAAATGTGGGGAAATAATACCGTTGAAGCTATTTATATTTCTACAGAAAAAAGATTTACCGAAGAAGAAATGATGGAAGTCTTTGAGCAGTTAAAAGTAGAACTTCACGGTGAGCCAGGATATGACTATAATGGCTATGGAGTCTCACCAAAACCTCATGAAGTGCATCATTTTTGGGACCTGAATGAAGGCCTAGTATGGATTCGATGGGATGGGTATAATGTAAGCATGTTTTCCCACAACCAAGATGGTGCGGATAAAATGAACTTAGAGGTTTTGGGACCTGTTGTTAAAGACGAAGTTTATTGGAGGTCGGAGGTGGATTGAGCATCACGCTGAATTTAACTTTGCATAAGGAAAGACATCCCACCTTGTAGAACTGAACTGCACCCCAAAAGTTAGACATAAAACTTTTGGGGTGCAGTTCATTCTTCCACGTAGGGGTAGTGTTCTCATTTCTTCAAAACCAGCACCTGCTTCCGGTTCTTGTCCAGGTTTCTCCGGCAGGAGATGTGGATCCAGCAGCGCAGGTAGGGGTGGGCGTCTATCCAGGTGAGGCGCTGCTCCCAGATGAGCTGGTCGAAGGGGCAGTGGCACTGGAGCCACTGGAACCATTCCAGACCTATCTTGATGCTGGGAAGATGCAGATCACAGGCCTCTCCCGTAAGATGCTGGGAATGGCGTGCGCCGCCCACCAGCTTGTTAAGCTGACTGCAGCGATAACCGCTGCTGATAGTAATAGGTTTTCCATAGTGCTCTCTCAAGGGCTCCAAAACCTCTTGACAGAGGTTCTGGAGGTTTGAAATAGCTTCCACAGGTGGCTCGTTGCAAATGCCATGCTTAGCGGCTACGGAACTTCGCGTGAACTCGTTCAGGCTGAAGTGTTCTGTCAGTTTTTGTCCTTCCATGTTTCGGCTATTAAGGTTTCACATGTTCATGTTCTCACGGCTTACATCATCACGCCCAGGCCCAGTGCGCTGGCAATGCCAGAGATGAGGGTGAGGATGGTGTTCACTATCACGGTCCAAATGTTCTTCTTTTCAGTAGTCATTTTCGTAAATTTTAAACGGATGGTTAGTAAAATTAAAAGTTTGATAATCACTCTTTTCATAGGCTAGTTCGGTTTTTGAGACCGGTCCAGAGACCAGAGGGAGGCGCCTCCTGTCCCGGATCTCTTTAGCTCTGGTCTCAAGCCCTAGTCCTGGTTAAACGGTTAGTCTCCCATGCCTGAGTCGCCACCTTCCTCGGTGGTTCCGCCGGTGTTCTCACCGCCCTGTGTGCCGCTGCCGGAGGTTCCTGAGCCTGAGGTAGAGCTGCCGCTGCCTTCTGAGCTGGATGAGCCACCCTGCTGTGCTGAAGCGTCCTCCTCCGATGCTGGGCGAGTAGGATAGCCTTCACGCATAGCCTTCATAGTGGCTGCTGCGGCTTTTCGGCTCTCCACCAGCTCAAAGTTGGCATCGTCTATTAGGTTCTTGAACTTGGAGCCCGGAATCCAGCGCACGTTCACGCTGGAGATTTTCTGAGCAGTGAACTCATTGTAGTAGTCGGCCCCCTTAGAGGAGATGGTCACAGAGAACTCGCCCAGGTCGCCCAGGCTGATCTTGCACCCTTCCAGAAGCTTCTCGCGCAGACAGGACACGGCCTCTGTTATGATGCAATAGATGTCGCCCTTGCCATATTTGCTATGATGCTCACTGATGTGCTGAGCAAAGTCGTCCAGGCTGAGGTATTCCTGCTGCTGGGCAGTGGCGTAATACTTCACTTCGGGCACGAAGGAGTCCAGCGTGCCGTTCTTGGCAGCCACGGTACGTTCCGCAATGTTCACCACACGTGCGGAGATGCTGTAGTTAATTTTTCCCATTTTTAGTGTTTTACTTTTTTAGATTAACAATAAGGTTTTTACTCACATGTCGCTCATGATTGACAATACAAAGATACGATGCCGCGGAAGCCTATTGTCAGGGTTTGGCAGAGGTAGCCAAAGATGACATTATTTGGCTGAATTTGACACGATTAGATGTTGCAGAATTCAGAAAAAAGGTGTATCTTTGTGGTATGAAAAGGATGTATAAGATAGAGTTGGCCAGGGCTGCCGGGGTATCTCCCCGCACGTTCTCCCGATGGCTGAAGGCGAATGAGCAGGAGCTAAGAAAAGTGGGGGTAAAGCCATCTGATCACTTGGTTTCCCCTTCGGGTATAAGGTATATCTGTGAGAAGTTTGATATAGAGTTAGAGGAGGCGTAAGGTTGTGCTCTATAACGCGTATGGCTTCGCTCTATAGAACGAAGGGCTCTGCTTTATAAAGCGAGGGGCTGTGTTCTATAACGTGCAAGGCCGAAGTATATTGAACTTCAGCCCTGCACGATAAACATGTTTTAGAAATGTCAAATTTCAGTAATGATTTTATTGATGACCTCTTTCATCTGAGGCACATCTTCTTGAATAGTACGGAATACCACGTCGGTATCAATTTCAAAATAATGGTGGGCTATTTTGTCTCGCATCCGCATTACACCACTCCAGTAAATTTCGGGGTATTTGGGTAATAGCTCACCATGAGTTTGCTTGTCCAGACCTTTAACGGCTTCACCTAGTGCAATTAAGTTCATGCAGATAGCATCTATTCTCATCATTCCTTCAGGGGAGGTGAGAAGTTCATTAGGATCGCTGACCACAGAGGCACGTTCTAAAATGGTGTCGATGGCTTTCTGAATTTTCAGTAAGCTGTCCATTACAATTTCGTGATCAAACATAGACAGCCTCCTTTTTGATACGTTCTTTTAACAAACTGTTCATTCCATCTCTGATGCGAACTAAATCTACTGGGCAGTCCAGTAATCGTTCTAAATCAGTCTGGATAAGATCTAGTGTCAATAAGGAAGGAACACGCCCCTCGTAGCATACATCCACATCGCTGTCATGGGTATGCTCACCACGTGCCACAGAACCAAAGATGCCAAGACGTGTAAGTCCGTACTTGCTTTTAGCTGTATGCTTGTAGCTCTTCAGCAACTTTAATATCTCATCCTTTGTTTTCATTTTGAGTTCTTAATTCAGCTAATACTAACGCAAAATTACTAAATCTTTTTGAATAACATGGTTTTTATACCTTTTCTTTTCGAGAAAAAAGAAAAAGTACCCTCAAAAAGTCAAGGGATTCCGGCTTCACGGCCTGCGCCCCATAAGATAATCCACTATATCTATTTTTTCCTTTTTTTGCTCCTCTGTCGCTACACGCTCCAGGAAATCACTCACATAGATAGGCTGGGAGAGCAGCTGCTGCGCCCTCCGTGCCGTGCCACACCACTGTGCATAAGTCTGCCCTTGCGGGTCCGTATCCGGGAAAAGGATGATGCGGTGGCCTTTCAGCGGCAGCAGCAGCTCTGGCTTGAGGCTCTGCAAGCCCCCCGTCGCCATCCACAGGAACCGCCGCTCGGCCAGCAGCTGGGAGCAGATGAACGCGGTCTTCTCGCTCTCCACTATGGCTATGCCCATGATCTCTTCCTGCGGGACTACCCCCAGCAGGTGCAGACCGAAGAGGCATCGGGTGGCCTCCCATTCGGCCGGGAGCCGGTACACATCCTGACCCTTGTTCTTCATGAGCCACGAGATGAAGTTGGGCTTTATTTCCCGGTTCCGGTGCGCATTCACCAGGTAGTGCATCACCTTCCCGTCGCGCACCCGCTGCTGCTCATCTATCTGCCAGAAGATGATGCCTCGGTCCGTGAGGGTGCTGCCCGTGCGGTACAGGCTGGCAGCCCGCTGCATCTGCTCCCGGGTCAGGATGCGCGTCTGCACCACCGCCTCGCAGAACTCATTGTTGTTACTTCGCCGGCTCTCTACCAACTGGCTGTCCAGCGTATATTTCACCTCTTTGGGGCTAAAAATCTCCTCTAGTTCCATGCCTTTTTTCTGTTTGTTGAACGAAGCGCCCTCGTCTTCCTCCACCAGGATGTGCTCCTGCCCAGCTATCCACTTCACCGCATCCTGATAGGACAGACCCTCTTTCTCCATGACCAGCCCCACACCGTGACCGCCCTTGCCGCACACAAAGCAGCGGTAGATGTTCTTCTGTGGCTTGAACATCAGGCTGGGGTGCGTGTCGGGATGGAAAGGGCAGAGCGCCCTATGGCGGTTCAC
>AUXO017968308.1_pt1 | contig 13434 bp, 8 predicted proteins | sample 768731 | NCBI WGS metagenome assembly AUXO01 (sample SAMN02715735, study PRJNA202380) | gut metagenome | biome: sheep rumen | host: Ovis aries | place: New Zealand: Palmerston North
GTGCCACAAACAAGATTCGAACTTGCGACCTACTGATTACGAATCAGTTGCTCTACCAACTGAGCTATTGTGGCAACAACCTTATCTAGTAAGTACTATTTAATTTTCAATAGAAAAATCTTTATATCAGCACGGAAAACAATCAGAATTCTACAAGAAAGATCTATTTTTTATCATCTTTTTCTTTTATTTTATCAAGAGCGACACCTAATATATCTGCCAATGAAGCACCAGAATTATCTGAACCGTATTTATCTACAACTTTCTTATATTCTTCCTCTTCAAGACCTTTAACAGATAATACTATCTTTTTTGCTTCTTTATCAAAAGACATAATTTTAGCATCAACTTTATCACCTATTGTAAATCGATCAACTCTTTGGTCAAGTTTATCTCTTGATAAATCTGTCTTTTTAATAGAAGTGTACACTCCTTCAACAACTTCAACAATTATACGATCTGGTTTTATATCAAAAACCTTACACGTAACATTATTTCCAACTGTAAATAAATCTTTATATTTTTCAAATGGATCTTCTATAAGTTGTTTTATGCCAAAAGATATCTTTGTAAATTTATTATCAATTGACAGATACATAACCTTAACATTATCTCCTTCTTTATAATGAGATAAAATGTCTATATCAGCAATCCATGCAAGATTATCTAAACTAACAAAACCATCAATATCTCCAACAGTAACAAAGAAACCATAATCTACTACTTTCGAAATCACTCCATCAAATTGATCTCCTTCTTTACATGATTCTGCAAATTCCTTAAATGGATTTTTGAACATTCTACGTATAGATAAAAGAACTTTTTGTTTATCGCCATCTATATCTGTGACAATAGCCTCTATTTTATCTCCTTCTTTGTATTCTTTAATCTTCTCATTTGCGCCTTTTCCATAAACAAGTTCACTTATGTGAATAAAACCTTCAACTTCTTTTGAAATATTAACAGCTATTCCATGCTTTTCTATGCTTGAAACAGTACATTTAACTTTTTCACCAACCTCAATATCTTTGACCAATTTCAACCAACTGTTTTCTGTTAATAACTTCATGCTAACAGCTATTTTATTATTTGCTTTATCTAATTTTATAATTTTTGCCTTAACGTGTTCTCCAACAGATAAAACCTCACTTGGATGGCCAATTTTACCATAAACAATATCAGTAACATGCAAGAGAGCATCTACACCAAAACCTAAATCTATAAAAACACCATAATCAGTTATATTTCTAACTTTACCTTCGACGACCATTCCTTCATGTGCAGTTGCATAAAAGGCCTCTTTTGCATCTTTATAACTATCATTGATAACCATTTTACGTGATACTACAGCATTCTTGCCATCAAATTGTATTACTTTAAATTGTTGTTTTGTTCCAACTAAACCACTTATATCAGTTATATTTCCTTCATCAATTTGGCTACCTGGTAAAAATGCTATAAATCCATCAAAATCGACCGATAAACCACTCTTAACTTTAGCGAATGGTATACCTTCAATATTTTCACCACTCTCAAATGCTTGCTTAATTCTTAAACGACTATCCTCCTTTATTGCATTTTCACGACTTAAAATATATCCACCATTACTAATATCAACACTCATTACGTAAACCTTTACAACATCGCCAACTTTTAAATCTTTTCCTTCGTCTTTTTTAAAAAATTCCTTCATAGGAATTATACCTTCACTTTTAAGTCCAGCATCAACTACAACAAAACCTTTTTTGTGGTCTATTGCTGTTATAGTCCCATCAACAACTTTGCCGACATTTCCAATATTACTATGCACAAAACTATCAAAATATGCATAAACTAAATCTGTGGTTTTAATATTTAAATCAGACATCTATACTACAATTGATTTCTAAATTATTATTTTTAATGTCAAGTTATTTTTTAATAAAATACACACTTTTTTATACTATTTTATTTATTTTAAACTCATAATAAATTAATTTTATTTTTATCAAAAAATATTTATGTAAAAAAAACATAAAATCTATACAATACACTTTTGCGATCATATTTGATTAGACCGCAAAATGATACTAATCTACTATAAGAAATTTATACCAACTTTCATCATTAAATTCTTTGTTTTGATTTTAGTTTTGTTAAACTGTTTTTGATCTACATCTTGCACTTGATACTTGTGGAAGTTATTTGTTCCAATGCGATATTCAAAACCAAATGTAATTACATCACCGACAATAAAATCTACACCAAAACCATAATTACGACCAATGTTATAATCGTACAAAAAATCTTGATCCCATCTGTTTATTACCATAGCTCCAACATTATAACCAGCCAAACAATATGGAGCTACCGAGATATATTTTTTGTAAAGATTAATTCTTGTTCCAAGTTTTCCATTAAACATACCATATTCTTTAAAATCAAAACCATAACCATTTGCACTATAGACATTTGTATTTCCGCGAGGCATTCTAAGTTGTATATCATAACCTATAAATAAATGTATTACGTTATCTAATTTCAAATAAAAAGCACTACCATTTCCAATTACAATTCCCTTTCCTTTTTCTTGATATGTTGCGGTGTATATATTTTTTTTCGCATTTTCTATAAAATGTCTTGCATCACCTTGATATGTTTGTTCTGTAAATCCAACATATAAGTTTGAATGAAAATAAAGTCTTTCAGATAAACTAACAGCATTCGCGCTATTTATGTTAGTAAAAGATGTTGCAACGGCAACGGCAATAAATAACTTATTTCTCATATAAATCAACTAAACAGTTAATAGTAAAACTAAATAATCAATATTTGCAATCTCTTTTTGATGACTTTTGTATATATTTTGACAATTAATGATAAAATTTGATAAACTTTATCTTAAATCATTCTTTCTTTTGTGTCAAAGTTTTTTAAATTATAATCTATATTTCTACTTTTTGTTCTTTGCAATTCTTTTATTTTATTATTATAACTTGCTTGCTTTCTATCCCACTCTTCTATTTCTTCTTTTTTAAGATATAAAATATAAAAACCGATTAAAACAAGGCATAATAAATATACCCAAAATTCAATAACAGGTCTTTTTCCAAATTTTTTCATGTTTAATTCCTCCTGTTCTATTTTAGCATCTATATCTTTATTTTCTTCCTCAATCTCTTTATCTATGTATTTCTTTTTTTCGTCTTCTTTTTTTAATGGTTTTTTATAATTTATCGGAGTTTTATATTTATATGCAGGCGTAATTTGTCTTGTATATGGTTTATTACTATTATTGCGTTCAACATTATTAGATTGAATATTTGATTGAAATGGTTGGTTGACAGCTGGCTGTTGTGGTGTAACATCATCATTCTTTACATCATCATTCTTTACAACATTATTCTTTATAACATCGTCTCTTTTATTTTCAGCTTTTTTAGACTCAAGCGAATTTAAATAATTCATTATTTTATTCGTATTTTCTCGTATCTCTTCAATGTCTTTATTAACATAATCATTGTCATTATAAGACAATTGTTGCGAGTAAATTAACCCAGTACACGAATTTAAGTCTTGTTTTCCATTATTTTCAAAATAACTTCTTATTAATTCATATGCAGCACTTAATTTACTCCTATCATTTGGCGAAAAAATCTCATCAGCATTTGCGTCAAAAGTTTTAGAAAATGTAATAATAGGATCTGCATTGCTTTTAGTAAAAAATTCACTCAAAATGTCATTATCTTCAATAATATTTTTTTCAATCATTTTTTTAATTATTTTACGAAAGCAAATAATTTTTTCAGTTTCAAGTTTTCTAATATTATCTAATAATGATTTTTTTTCTTCTCTCGTTAAAGCTACCATTTCTTTTACGCTGTCTTTCGATTCAACTTTTGTGTTTAGAAAATTTGCCTTGCCTTTTTTTAGAGATTTATTTTTAATAAACATTAACGGCCCAAGACCATGTAATGGATTCCCGAATACTTTGTTTTTCGTTTTCATTTGGCATTGGTTGTTAAATATGATTTTTTCACCATTGCATTCACCATACATTTGCCAATGTTTGTTTTTATGCAAGCCAGCACATAATAATACGTGCTCATCATCTCCTATACAAATACTACTAATATCTTCCGTTGAAATTGTGTTGATATTTTTTTTAATAAGTCCTGATTTTGTTTTAATTTCTGCTTGGAGCTTATTGTCTTCCGAGCCAAATTTCTGAAACATCACAACATCGTTATATTTTTTATTTTCGATAGTAATCGTGTAATTTTGGTTTGCATCTGTTGCTGTAGCCTTTTGTTGTTTGTCGCCTTTTTTACTACAATTATAAGCTGAAAAAACATCTGATATTATTTTCGGCTCTTTTTGTTGAATTAGTTCAAAATCTTCAAGGCTATCTTCGTCTGAACAGTAAATACCATTATAAACACAACTGTAAGTAACACTCGAACAAATATCAAAAAAATCATTTTGTTTATGAAATATACTATTCATCCAATCAGCAATAGTCATAATGTCTTGTCTTGGATCTTGCATCGAACCTGGACCATCTTCTTCAGAGCCCAGTCTTTCTTTGGTAGTATAATAATCATATATTTCTCTAAACGTTTCTTCTTTACCTGTTATACTAAGTTGATAAAGCTTGGTAAAAAAATCACCATAATTTTCAGCAATGAACTTGCCAACATCTGTTTCTTTGCCTATTTTTTGTATATTTTCCAGTCTTTCATAAAAAAAAGGATGACATAATAAAAAACGTATAGCTATATGGAAATAGCAAGAGTTATTATAATTATTCGTGCCTGTAAACTTTTTTAATAATTTACCTTTTTGAAATTTTACTACTTTTGTATCCACTATTCCTTTTTGCATGCAGAAATATGTGTAATTATACACTATTAATGATAATTATCAAAAATAAAGATTTAACAAAAATTCTTTGACCGTTTTTAAAACGGCCAAAGTTGATAAATTACATCATTGGCATTCCGCCATTCATTCCACCCATTCCGGAGTGATCACAACATTCACAATCTTTTTTTGGTTCGTCAAAAATTGTAGCCGCAGTTGTGAGAATTAATCCAGCAACAGAAGTAGAATTTTGAACTGCCATACGTGTCACTTTCACAGGATCTACAATTCCTTTTTCAAACATATCTCCGTAACCATTTGAGATATCGCCACTATCTCTTTCTTTATCGTTTTGAGGTGCAAAGCTTGCATCAAAACCATAATTTTCTTTTGCATTTCTTTCTATCTCTCCAATTATTTCAGAAGAATCAAAACCTGCATTTTCTAAAATTTTTGAAATTGGAGCTCTTAATGCTCTTTTAAAAATAATTACACCAAGTCTTACATCTTCATTCCAAGTTTTAACATCAATCTTTTTACTTGCATTTAATAATGCTATTCCGCCACCTGCTATAACACCCTCTTCGAGAGCTGCTCTTGTTGCATTTAAAGCATCGTCAATTCTATCTTTCTTCTCTTTAACCTCAATCTCAGAAGCTCCTCCGACTTTTATAACAGCAACTCCACCTGATAATTTGGCTAAACGCTCTTGCAACTTCTCTTTATCGTAATCACTTGTAGAATCTTCTATCTGCTTTTTAATTTGATTACAACGAGATTCTATTGCATCTTTTTCGCCAGAACCATCTACTATTGTGCAATTATCTTTATCTACAATAACTCTTTTTGCTGAACCAAGATATTCTGGTTTTATATCTTCAAGTTTCATTCCAAGTTCTTCACTAACAACTTGTCCGTTTGTTAAAATAGCAATATCATCAAGCATTGCTTTTCTTCTATCACCAAAACCTGGTGCTTTTACTGCACAAGTTTTTAAACCACCACGTAATTTATTTACAACTAAAGTTGCCAATGCTTCACCTTCAACATCTTCTGCAATTATAAGTAATGGTCTTCCAGATTTCATAACAGCTTCTAATAACGGAACCATTGGTTGCAATGATGATATTTTCTTTTCAAACATTAAAATAAATGGATTTTCTAATTCGGCTATCATTTTGTCTGAATTGGTCACAAAATATGGCGAAAGATAACCTCTATCAAAGCTCATTCCTTCGACAACATCTAATGTTGTTTTTAATGATTTCCCTTCTTCAACAGTAACTGTACCATCATTTCCAACTTTTTTTATCGCTTCAGCAAGAATATCACCAATTTCTTTATCACCATTTGCAGATATCGTCCCAACTTGCGATATTTCGTCTTTTTTAGAAATCTTTTTTGCGTTATTTTTTAAATATTCAACAACTTTCTCTGCCGCTAAATCAATGCCTCGTTTTAAATCCATTGGATTTACTCCGGACTCGACAACTTTTAAACCTTCTTTTACTATAGCTCTTGCTAAGACCGTTGCTGTTGTTGTTCCATCTCCTGCTCTATCATTTGTCTTACTTGCAACTTCTTTTATCATCGAAACTCCAAGATTTTGTGCTTTATTGCTTAACTCTATTTCTTTAGCAACTGAAACACCGTCTTTTGTGATTCTTGGAGAACCATAACTTTTATCTATTACTACATTTCTTCCCTTTGGACCCAAAGTGGCTGAAACTGCATCTGCTAAAATATCAATACCACGTATTAATTCTTTTCTTGCTTCAGAATCTTGTAATATAACTTTTGCTGTCATAACTTAAAAAACATAAAAACTTTAACTTCTCATAATTTTATATAGTTGATTATTTTTTTTTTCAAGTATTCGTACATATATGTTCAATAAATAGTAAATTTAATCAAAAACGTTAATAAATTTTTTTAAAAAATCTGAAAAATTTTAAATTTTACATAATACAAAAAATTTGTTTTTTACTTATTTTATTATACAATTATGTTTGATGAAGCGTTTTTTTTATAAAAAAATTTTTAATATTTTCCTAAACAGAAGCAGATTTACATTAATCATATGGCCTATTATGTTTATACAGCTAACATTTCTTTTTGTATCTATAATTTCAGGTATTACAGAAAAAAAAATAAAAAATTATAATGATGCTAATAAAAAAAATAGTGCAAACAATGATGATGATATTGCTAATAATGAAAAAATAGAAGTTATAAGAAAAGCTATATCAAACGATAGCATAAATAAAGATAATAATTTAGAAGAATTAAATAAAATAAACTCTGAACAAGATGAAAATAAAATTAAATACGACATTAAAAATGAAAAAATCAACAACAATAATAAAGATAATCTAATACAAATAAAAACAATCGCTGATAGTGGTGAAGATGAAGAAAATGAAAAAAACAATAACAAACAAGAAATACAAGCAGAAAACAGATTAGAAAAAATATATGCACGCATTGTAAATCCAGATAATATTATCAAAGATGGCAAAAAAGATGAAATAATTATTATTGATAAAGACGGAAAAAAAATATACGAAGGAAAACATAAAAATAGAAAACCAGATGGCTATGGGAAGATATTTGATAAAGATACATTGTTATATGAGGGCAACCTTCATGAAGGTTTAGCGCAAGGACAAGGTTTTTTATATGACAATGGTTGTAAAATATTTGAAGGAGAATTTGTTAACAATAAAAAAAGTGGTGTCGGGACAGAATATTATTATGACGGACAAAAGAAATTTACAGGAAATTATACAAATAACGTTAAAAATGGTAAAGGAGCTGAATACTACAAACAATCCAACAAACAAGTTAAAACAGAAGCAACATGGAAAAATGGAAATATTGATTTTACCGAAAAAATAAAAAGGTTTTATGAAGACGGAATAATATCTTCTGAAGGATATGAAGATTGTATCGATAAAAATGGTAAATATGATAAAAACATGATTTGTATTACATATGATAGCGATGGAAACGAAACATTTAAAGGAATTATGAAAGACAGAAAACCATGGATAGGTAAATATCATGATAAAAACGATGAATGTTTTGACGTAAAATATGGTCATTTTGTGCAAAAAAGAGAAAAAGAAAAAGAGATAAAAAAAATCAATATTAAAAAGAAAAAGTCAAACTTATCTTCAATATCTGAAGAGCCAAGTAAAAATAACGGTGATAGTTAATAAGTCGTCAAAACACTAAATAAACATGGTACTGAGAATTCATTATAAAAAATGTTTTTTATGATTTTATGATTAATAACAAATTCAATACAAAAATAATAGTAACATTAGGTAGAAAATGTCTACCAAAAATATCAGATTTTGCAAAAAATGGTGCAAATATATTAAGAATAAATGGATCTCATATAAAAAGTTGTCTACATTTAACGAATACTCTGCATAATATCATTAAAAAAACAAAAAAAATTAGATGTAATAACATAGATATAATGTATGATACACAAGGGCCTGAGATAAGAACAGTTATAAAATGCAATAATTCAAAAACAGCGTTTTATACGATTAAAACAAATGATATTATCATAATTCATACAAATTTGTTAGATAAAGATATAATTTTCAAAAAGAAAAAATCTAAAAATACAATTCATATTGGTGTTAATTATGGTAATTTTATAAATGATGTAAAAATTAATGACTTAATAACGATAGAAAATAGAACGTTATACGCAAAAGTCATAAGCAAAGATATCATAAAAAAACTTGTGAAATTAAAAATAAAATCTATTAATACAGACAATGGTACATTCAATCTAACGGACAGAAGACATATAAATCTTCTTGGAAAACATGTAAATCAGCCAACTTTAACAGAAAATGACAAAAAATACATTGAAAAATCAGTGCTTTATGGCGTAAAATACTATGCAATTTCATTTGTCAGAGAAAAGAAAGATATAATTGATGTTCGTGAACTTATATTATCATGTTTTAAAAAGAAGTACAACGTAAAAACAGTTTCAAATAAAATAATTAACGATATGAAAAATATTAAAATTATTGCCAAAATAGAAACAAAACAAGGACTTGAAAATATTGATGAAATAGTGAAAGAAGCAGACGGTGCAATGGTAGCAAGAGGAGATTTATCAAGTGAAATACCAGAAGAAGAAGTACCTTATGCAAAAGAAAAAATTATAAAGACATGTAAAAAATATAATAAATTTTCAATATTAGCAACAGGAGTGCTTGAAGGTTTTAATAATAGAAATTCAGCATATATGAATGATATAGATGCAATTGTTTCTGCTTTAAAACTCGGAGTTAGTTCAGTAATGTTATCAAACGAAACAGCAACATCTAAATATTGTTTCAATGCAGTAAAAGAATTAAAAAAACATATAGATTTTTTTACAAAAATGAATTCTCTTGAAAAGAATTAATTTATTGTTTTTTATTTTTTACTTTTTTAAATTATTTTGTGAAAACTAAATATACTTGCTTTGTTGATTTTGGATTAGAACATGTATCTATTTTAATAGCACAAATAGAAAACAATCAACTCATAGATGTTCCTTTAATACTTAATAGTAAAATCGATATATCTGCTAACAGGCCACAAAGCGCAATGGATCAAACTGAAAATTTTGAAACTCTTTTAAAACTAATATCTGAAGCTGAAAAACGCTTACACGCATATATTTTTTCCATAATTTTAGTCGCAAAAAATAAAGCAATACATTTATCCTTTATAAGAGGAAAATTAGAGTTTAAAAAACAACAAAAAATATCCCAAACAAACAGAGAAAAATTATCAATTTCAGCAATAAAAATTTTCAATGAACAAACAAATAATCGTTATAATATATTGGATATAATATATAATAACTTTATATTAGATGAAAAAACTATTGTTAAAAATCCATATAAAATGCTATGCAATTCCTTAATATTAAATGCGACAATGATAGGTATAAAAAAAACTTTCACAGCAAATATCAGTAGTTCATTAGAAAGACTAAAACTTCACATAAAACATTACATATCTTCATGCGTAGCAACAATGGATTTATTAAAAAATTCTCTTCCAGTAAATGGTAATTTTCTATTAATTGACATAGGTTCAAGTTCGACAGAGTATTGTATTTTGCACAATAGTTGTATTGTGTGTTTAGATCTAATAAATCTTGGAGGTTTAGATATGACACGAGATATAGCAAGTGAAATGAAATGGTATATAAATAATGCAGATTCTGTAAAAAAGAAAATAGGTAATTACAGAAAAAATATGGAAAATAGTAAAGATGCTAACGTAATTGAAAATATAGAAAATATTGCAAACGAAAGATTAAGAGAAATATCAACTTTTGTATTAAAAACAATAAATAATAAAGGGCCTTTTAAAAACATAACATTTAAAAAAATATATATATTCGGTGGTGTTTCTATGTATAGAAATTCAAAAAATATAATCAGTGAAGTATTTGGAGAGACTAATGTTGAAATTCTCGATGTAGACAATATACTAAATAATAGTATTGTAGATGGCAAAATTAAGGAAAAAGACATAAAATTCGAAAATTTACAGCTATTTAGTGCACTAAATTTCTATATAAATAATCTAAATATACATAAAAATGCGAGACATGGATTTTTATTTAAAATTCCTTCAAAAATTTCTTGCTTTTTAAAAGATATACTTTACTAATTTTTTCGATAGTTGTTTTTTTATGCCAATTGAATTATCTTCAGATGAGGTTTCAGTAAGTGCTTTTCCAAAAATATCTGTTTTCGGCGTTGGTGGCGCAGGAATAAATGCAGTAAACAATATGATTTTATCTCAATTAGATGGTATAAAATTTGTTGCTGCAAACACAGATTGTCAAAGTTTAACAAATTCTCTTGCAAGTACAAAAATACAGTTAGGTGCGAAATGTACAAAAGGTCTTGGGGCTGGCTCTAAACCTGAAATTGGAAGACAAGCCGCAGAAGAAGCTTGTGATGTAATAAAACGAGAATTAGCAGGAATTGATATGGTATTTATAGCAACTGGAATGGGTGGAGGTACAGGAACCGGTGCTTCGCCAGTAATAGCAAAAATGGCAAAAGATATGGGGATTTTAACAATAGTAATAGCTATAAAACCATTTATGCTTGAAGGAAAAAAACGAGTAGAGACAGCTAATAGAGGTATCGCAGAACTTGAAAATATAGCTGATACTTTAATTGTTATCGAAAATCAAAAGTTAATGGAATTAAATAACGTTAGTATGTTTGATAATTATGCAATAGCTGATGGTATTCTTAGACAAGCAATATATTGTGTTGTAAACATTCTTTTAAAACAAGGGTTTATAAATAGAGATTTTGCTGATATAAAAACCGTTCTATCTTCCGCTGGAAGAGCTGTTATTGGTTATGGTGAAGACGTTGATCCATTGGCTGCGACAGAGTTTGCAATTCATAATCAGGTATTAGAAAATAATTCAATTTATGGTGCAAAAAATATACTTGTAAATATATGTGGTAATAGAAATATAAAACCAATCGATGTTGAAAATATAATTAATAAAATAAGAAATGAAGCTAAAATTAACGAAGATGATGAACCAAATGTTATATTTGGAATAGCATTTGATGAAGATATAGGTAATAATATACGTGTATCTGTTATAGCAGCTGGTGTTGAGAACATTCAAGAAGCAAATAATATAAGTACACAAGAAAATAATACTTATGAAACAAATTCTCTATACACAGAATGTAAAAATAATAAAACAAAGTTAGATAAACATAACGATAACGATAAAGACGAAAGTGAAAAAATTGAAGCTCCAGTTTTCGTTAAACCACTCGACGAAGATAGTTTAGTTAATGATGAAAGTTTTAATCTAAAAATAGAAGATATACAAGAAACAGAAGAAAATGTAATTCCATTTAAAAACACGTTTTTTTCAAATTCAATGAAAAATAAAACAAAAAAGACTATTCATTCACAAAACAATGCAATTGAGAAAGAAAATAAAAACTCTCAAGCTGGATTATTTGATAATAATCAAAAGCAAAAAGGACGAAGTTTTTTACTAAAAATAATGAATTGTGTTAGTTCAATTCCTGATATTGGAAATAACAAGAATTTGTGCGACGACAATGAAGATTGTGAAAACGATGAAGATATCTACAACACACCAACAGTAAAAAGAAAAATTGGTTGAAATATAATTATTAATTTTGTTAGCTATATTACAAGTAATACTTATTATTTCAACAACTCATATTTAAACAACTTACCTTGAATTTGTGTTTTGTAATAAGTCTTCAACTCATCTTTCAGTTCTTTAATATAGCTCATCAAGTTGCCATTCTCATACTTCACAACATCACTTCCTGCCGTGATTTCTTGCTGTGTTGTGCCGTAGTAAAAATCTTCATCATCACTTTCAAATTTAAATGTTTGTTCTTTCTTTTTGCTTTTCTTTTTGTTTGTAAGTTCTTCCTCAATTTGATAAAGTCCACACTTCTCAAAATCTGGTTTTAGTTTCCTTGCTTCACCTAAAACAAATTCCCATTTTTTAATAAGTTTTTTATCTTCATCATCAAGTTCAAACTTTGCAAGTTCTTTGTCGCTCAATGTGCCTTGCAACAAGCATAGTTCATTATAATACATCCTTCCATCCGTGTCTTTGAAAGTTCTGCAATGGTTTCTTTGTGATAAACAAGTGAAAATCAAACACTTTTTCAAAAAATCTTTGTCTGCAACATACTCTTCTCCTTTGTCTGCCGTTGTAAAATAAACATCTCTTTCCCACCAGTTTTCTTGCGGATAAAGTTTTGCACAAAAGAGAGGGAGTTTTGTGATATAGTTGTCAGAGCGGAGGTAGAAGCCATTACCGTTAAATAAAATTTGTCTTACAAGACAAACGTGTTTCATATCAACACTAAAACCGGCACTAACTAAATAACCAACCATATTATCATTATATATTGGCTTTGTCCTAAAATGTAAATCATCTTTCGCTTTATACCCGTTTGAACCACACCAAAATTGAGTTTCAACATCGTTGTCTTGTCGTTTTGTATCGTAATATTTACTACTAAAAATGTTATAACACTTTTTCACTTCAACAAAAACATTATTATCATTCTCATCTTTCAGTTGAACTGCTTTATTTTTTTTTATCTCCATTACTGGCAATCTATACGAGAGAGAGAGAGAGAGAGAAGAGTTTTGCCACATCATTAGTGAAATAGCAGAAGGTGTTGCATGAAATTCTTCTCTATTTAATAAATATCCTTTTATGAAATCTTTTTCACAGAGTTTGCAACTTTTGAAGTATTTAACAGGAGAATAATTTATAAAATAATCGTTTTGTTTTTTAAGATAATATTTTTGTGCTGAATAAATAAATACACTTGCAACATCATTTAAAGTTGCACCTTTTACATCTTCCTTCATTGCTTTAAATGCATAAGAAGATTTTACTGCTTCACTTTCTTTTTTTCTTTGTTCCGCATCTTTCATTTCACCTGCACTTGTATCCCTATACGGCGGATTTTCAAGCACAATGACATTGCAATTTGGGTTTGCAACAAA
>AUXO018717732.1_pt1 | contig 13433 bp, 8 predicted proteins | sample 768731 | NCBI WGS metagenome assembly AUXO01 (sample SAMN02715735, study PRJNA202380) | gut metagenome | biome: sheep rumen | host: Ovis aries | place: New Zealand: Palmerston North
TGTTCGTTGATAAAGCTAATGAAATCGTTGAAGAGCTTGACTGGAACACAGCCACTGCTGAGGGAACGGCTAAGGCATACCGTCAGTACTTGAGCGAACATGAGGATGGGAAATTCGTGGCTAAAGCTGAGTCCATGCTTGAGGAGCTTGACCTCTGGGAAAAAGCGAAGGCATCCGGGCAGTACAAAGACTACTGTGATTATTATGATGAATACCCCGATGGCAAATTCTCCGACGAGGCTGTCGAGTTCATCAAACAGCAGGAAACTGCCGCATGGACTGCCGCCAAAAAGGCTAACACGCTCAAAGCATACGAGAATTTCGTGAAACAATACCCGAACGGATATTATTCCAGTGACGCACAGAACAAAATATCCGAGCTGAGGCTCGCACCGTTCCTCAAGACACCGCCGGCGTTTAACTCCATTGCAGCTATCTCAGATTATGCTAATCCCGGATATTCATTAGTCGGTCTCGGTAATGTCGATAATGAGAAAACGATTACGGTTTCTTTAAACGGACCGACAGGGTTTAGTAAATCATTCAAGCCTGGTCAGTTTGAATGGGTAAGAGTGAAAAACGGTACTTACAAAATTCTGGTGCAGGCAAGTAATACGAACAACTGGTGGGGAAAAGCTCTTTTTGAGAATAAAGTGTATGCGGATGCATGGGCTTCATCTACAGAAATGTTTGGAGTACAAGTGTCAAACAAAAACGAGGTGTATCTCCAGAGAATATTGAAAGAAGTCAATAATAAACGTGATGAAGAATCCATAAAAGCATTAAAATATATCCTTCAGTTAGACGACTAATCCATTTAATGCCCCCAGCATTCTACGGTTCAGAAAACGTTACTGATTGTGAAGACAGATTCTCCAACTCCTACGACAAGAGACTGTTCCGTTGACGGGTAATGTACGATTCATAAAGGATTCTGCTGCTCAACGAAAGAAATCGTCGGCTACTTCTGTTTGGAATAAGCCAATGATAATTGATGAACAGGCTAAATATACATTCAATATGATTTCAATAGTAGAAAACAATCCGTTCCGCATTCTTGGTGTGTATTCTGACACACCATTGAAGAACGTGATTGCGAATGCCAACAAAATCAAGGCATTTGTCAAAATCGGTAAGTCTGTTCCTATGGAAACAGACAAAATCAACGGATTCACATCCTTGCCGACAAGAACTGCTGAGACTGTTGACGATGCGTTAGCATTATTACAGTCTGAGGCGGATAAAGCCAAGTATTCTCTCTTCTGGTTCAACAACAGCGGGATTAATTTCGGGACAGAAAAGCTGATTAAAGACGACGTGGAAGGGGCGGCAGCACAGTTCATGTCTGCGATAGAATCAAACGATATATCAATCCTTCAGAATGTTATAGGTGATAAAACGAATTCATTGACCACAGCAGATCTTCTGAAATGCTATGTAGGCGTGTTGACGAAGCAGGGTCTCGCTGATCCTGCCATCAGCGGATGTACAAAAACATCACGAAAAAATGTTCATCGTGACATACTTGCATCATTACATAAAGGCGGAATCATTGAAACGCTTAAAGACTATACGGACTCAGTTTCCAACCTGTCAACAGACAATCTCGACAAGGCGATAGAATCATTGAAGAGGATTGTTGGCGAGGTTAACGAACTGATTGCAGGGAAAAATCTGTCGGATATCTCACTGACAGGAGCATACGACAAATTCTGCAAGGAAGTGAGAGGAACAGTGGTGTCTGTCGCAAATAAGGCAATAGACAACATTGGGACTATGACTAAGGAAAACTATTCGACTGTGAAGCGGGCATGTTTAGACATCCTGAAATATCTTAACACAGAACAGACTTCAATAGGAACAGCAACAAAAATCAATGAGGTTATCAACACCCTGACAGAGCAACTTAATGATATTGATGACACATTCCTTTATGCTATTGCCACCAACGAGGACATCTGCTGGTATTGCGGTGAGAAGGCAACACATGAGGTCGAAAAAAAATACCAAAGAAAAGAAGAACGACAAATAAGCTACAATACGAAAGAAGTGACCACATATACCAGAAGCGTAAAGTTACATGTGTGTGACAAATGTCAGCATGAAAACGACATGAATGAAAAAGCGGAGAGTGCAGGATGTTTTCTTATGCTAGCAATCGAATGTCTAATAGCCATTTTCATTACTTGTAATTCTGGTAATCATTTTAGATGGAATTGGGATTGGGCGTTGCCAATTGCTTTAGGAAATTTATTTTTTGGTTATATTATCACAGGCTTTGTCGGTAAACTTATAGGAAAAGGTATAAGAGGACTCTGGCATATTTTTACAGGTCGAAAATCCCGTAAATTCATCAGAAAAGACGACGATCATCCACTTATTAAACAAATTAAAAAAGATGGCTTCAGTTAATATGCGTAAATCAATCATAGTATTTTTGTTTTTGTCAGCATGGACATTCTGCGCGTTTTCACGTGCATTAAGCACTCCTGTCCAGACGCAAATCGACAATCTGAAAATGGCTGATTCTTTGATTTTGAACAAAATCTCCAAAATGGAGGATGGAATCTCATCTGTTAATGATGTGGTTGGTGAGCTGGATGATAAGCTCAACTCAAAAATTGACTCTGTCAGCGGAAATACGGACAAGGTGTCAGCAGAACTCAGAAAGACAGCACAGAATATTGGAAAACAGCTTAAAGACGAGAAAGAGACACTTAGCTCTTCCATTTCTGATGTCAAAGATTCTTTCAGCATGAAATACATCTTATTAATTGCTTCTGTCATAGTTCTTATTTTATTGCTTTTGTTTTTGGCTAAAAAAAGGTCGAACAACACTGACAAAAGTATAAAATTACTCTCTGATACTCAGAAAATGCTGGAGGAACAGTCTGCAAAAATTGATCAGCAGCTTCTGGAGATTCTTGAGAAACAAATGAGCGTTTCTGCAGAGTCAACCAAGAACAATGCTGAGCCAGACCATTCTCTTCCTTTAAAAGTGGCGGATGAAATTGTGAGAATACAGAATAACATCAGCAGAATGGACGAGAGCGACAAAAACGTCCTAAGGCTGAACAAGGCGTTGGAAAGGATGAAAGCCTGCTTCACTGCTTACGGATATGAAATCGTCGATATGCGCGGACAGGAATATACAGACAATATGCCGTTTGAAGCACGCTTCATTCCTGACGATGATATCGAACCGGGAAAAAGAATTATTACCGGAATGGACAGACTGATGGTCAGATACAATGGCAACATGATTCAGGCTCCCATTTTAGCTGTAAGACAGAATGTTTAACTATATAAAAACTAACTATACTATATGGCAAGACTAAAAGTAGATTATGGCATTGACCTGGGGACTACAAACTCAGCAATTGCCAGAATGGAAAATGGTGAATCGGTCATCAAGAGCAATAATCTGGGGGATACAACGCCTTCTTGTGTGTATTTCTCCATGAATAAGAAAGGAGTGAAAACGATTAAAGTGGGACAAAATGCAAAGAGCCTCATGTTCTCCGATGTCATGAAAGGCCTCGGCCAGGATAGTCCTGCCAATCCGAACGGATTCATCGAATTTAAGAGAGCTATGGGGACGGACATGGTGTATTCATCCGACAACATGGATAAACCACATTACACACCAGAAGAACTGTCGGCAGAGGTCTTGAAGACTTTAAAAAGCTATATAACCGATGAAAACGTCAACGATATTGTGGTTACAGTCCCGGCACGATTCTCCGTGAAAGAGAAAGCAGCAACTGTCAGGGCCGCAAAACTTGCCGGCTTCAAACATTGCGACCTGTTACAGGAGCCGGTGGCGGCTGCTTGGGCATATGGTATGTCTTCCAAACAGAAAGATGCCATCTGGATGGTGTTCGATTTTGGAGGTGGTACTTTTGATGCGGCTTTACTGAGAGTTGAGGACGGAATTATTCAGACTTTCGATACAGCAGGAGACAATAACCTTGGAGGAAAGGATCTGGATGAAGATGTCATCAATAAAATCCTTCTTCCATATCTATATGAGAATTATTCGCTTGATTCCTTCCGGAGTAACCCGTGGAAAATGAAAGCATTAAAGGATGCCATCAAGCCTATTGCGGAACAAATAAGAATCGAATTGTCTGTCAACGAAAGTGTTGACTACTATTCCGGAGACCTTAATGTTGATCTTACGGAAGATGATAATGGAGACGAAATAGAAATTGAGATTAATGTGGCCAGATTGCAACTTGAAGATGCTATTAGAGACAACTATCAGAAAGCCGTTGACATTGCAAAGCATCTGTTGGATAAGAATAACATCACACCCGAAAAACTGACATCCATGATTCTTGTCGGAGGTCCAACTTGTTCGCCTATTATCAGAAAAATGTTAAAGACACAAGTTTCTCCAAATATCAGAACCGACATCAACCCTATGACTTGTGTGGCAAGAGGAGCTGCTCTGTACGCTTCAACCATCGATGCCGGAGGTGAAGATGGAGTCGTTTTTGATGAAAATGAAACCGAACAGATTGTATGCCTTGACATAGCTTTCGAATCTACCTCGGTGAATACGATCGAATACATTCCAATAACACTGAATAAAAAGAAAACGGGCAATTGGTGTCCCGACAAAGTTTGGGTTCAGATTATCAGAGGGGAATATGAGCGTGACTCTGGAAAAATCGAGGTTGATGAAAATGGAAACATCTTTGAGGCTGAGCTTGAGCCGGACCGTACCAATCATTTCTTTATAAAAGTCTATGATGGACAAGGTAATAGGTTAAAGTCGTTCCCAAGCGATTTCACCATTATTAGTGGTATTAGAGTAGGAGGAGCAAACATTCCGCGGGATATCGGAATCAGCACATGGAGTGACGAGAAAGAGCAAGCGGTTTTCACTCCCCTTATCGGACTTGAAAAAAACAAGACATATCCTGCAAAAGGAATACCAAAAAAGAATCTTAGAACCACCAAACAGCTCCGCCCTGGTATGGAGTCCGACATCATGAGGGTACCAGTCTATGAGGCGGAGGAAAACAGTGAAGGCAAGCCTATTTTTCTCTTCGAATTTATTGGTGACATCATTTTCAACGGAGACATGGTGGACCGATTGATTCCGGAAAACACAGAAGTGTTGATTACGGTTAATGCAGACCGATCATCTATGATGAAGATGGATGCTTATTTTCCTGCTTACGACATCACAATTTCAAAAGATTTAGATGTGACTTCAATGTCTATTGATGAGTCTGCAAAAATCATTGAAGAGGATTTCTCAATAGCAGACCAAAAGCTGAAGAAAATAAGTGAAACGGGAATGTCCGTTTCTCATCTGGAAGAGGAACTGGCGAAACTGAAATTACAAAATGCTACAAGCGACGATAAGAAAAAGACTTTAGGAAATATCCAGGAGCTGCTCAGAAAAATCGTTGAAGAAGAAGAAAAGAGTGAGATTCCACGGCTGATAGAGGAACTGAGAGATTGGTATCAGGACACTGAGAAAGCTAACGGACAACTTGGCGATGCAAAGACTAGCGCTCAGTTAAGTGAGCTCAAGAAGTCTGTGGAATCAGCTATAGAATCTAAGAATCCGGAAACTATGAAACTCGTTTTAGAGAATCTGAAGTCTTTATACTATTCGATGACACTTGTTTATATCTGTATGAGTACAATTCGTGATTATAATGACAATTATCATTCAATTCAGTGGAAAGACAGGGCTAGGGCCAGACAGCTTATTGACAAAGGACTGGCAGCCATGGGTAATAATCCCACAATACAGGAACTTCTGCCGATTGCAAGGGAACTGGTTGGGCTGGCGCCGAATGACGGTTCTGTTGAAATTCCAGATTTACTAAGAAGTTGACGTTATGCTTTTAGAGAAGAACAATAATTTCCAGGGATATATTGTCTCCGGCCTGATTAAAGCGGGAGACTATGCCGAGTCGTACAGAGTCAAAGATTCTACTGGAAAAAATTATTTTTTAAAAATTATCGATTTCACTAAGCTTCATCCTTCGCAACTCGACAACAAAGGATGTCTGATTGAAGAATATATCTCCAAGTCAGTTAGTCATAAGAACATTTGTGTATATAAAGAGTCCGGTAACGTGTTTATCAATAATGCTAATCACACATATATCGTTTATGAGTATATCGTTGGTGAGACCTTAGCGGAGAAAGTTGTCAGAGCCCAACAATGTTCTGTATATGATACCAAAAGATATGCCTTGAACATTCTTGAAGGATTGAAATACCTACATTCACAAGAATCACCGATTATCCACAATGAGGTCACGATACAGAACACGATGCTAAACATGACGGAAGAACCGGATTATGCGGTTCTTATAGATTTTGGACACGCCAGAATTTTGAGAAGCGGTATGCGGCTGGCAAGATGGGACGACCTCAACCCCTTTTATCTGGCTCCGGAGAGATTTAACGGAATATGCACGGTCTCTACTGATTTATATGCGGTCGGAGTTCTGATGTTCCATCTCTTGTTTGGAAGAACTCCCTGGTATTTTGATATTTCACGAAAGGAAACCAACGAGGAGATTGTGAATGAGATTCTCAGAAGGAAAAAATTGCCATTTGAATTTCCCGACACAACCGGGTTCTTCGAATTCGATGAGCATATCGCAAACATCATTCTGAGAGCTACCAGTCATAATATTAATGAAAGGTTCCAGACAGCTGCTGAGTTTATCGATGCAATCAACGAGAAAATTGAAGTTGTTCGACCTAAAAACATTCTTATTTCAGCGGAACATAATAGTCAGGATAGAAATATCAGAAAGGGTAATGGATTCAAGGATGTGGCAGGAATGAATGAGCTCAAAGAGAGATTACAGTCGGATGTTATCGATTTACTCAACAATCCGGAGGAAGCGAAAGCATTTGGATTGAGCATACCTAACGGTATTTTATTCTATGGACCGCCTGGATGTGGTAAAACTTTCTTTGCCGAGAAATTTGCTGAGCAGGCGGGGATGAATTACATCTATGTGAAATGCTCTGATGTGGCATCACCTTACATTCATGGAGGACAGCAGAAGATTGCGGCTCTGTTCGACGAAGCCAGGGCTAAAGCACCTTCTATAATCTTCCTGGATGAAATTGATGCAATGATTAAAGACCGTAGCAAGCATAACAACGTGAGTGAGGCAGGAGAGGTTAATGAGTTTCTTGCCCAGTTGAATAATTGCGGCAAAGATGGAATCCTGGTTATTGGAGCCACCAATAAGCCTAATGAGTTAGATGTGGCTGCTCTGCGGTCTGGACGACTTGAATTAAAATATTATATCCCTCAACCAGATTTTGAGACCAGAAAACAAATTTTCGAGATAAACCTTTCAAAAAGGAAAACAGAACTGGGAATTGATTATGATAAACTGGCATCAATGACAGAGAACTATGTCTCATCTGATATAAAACTGATTGTAGATCAGGCTGCTCGTAAGACTTTTAGAAATAAGGATAGTCATATCACAATGAAAGTCCTGTGTGAAACGATTTTTGCTACCAAACCTACCATTTCCCTTGAACAAATAAGGAAACATGAGGCGATAAGAGATGCATTCGAGAATGACGGCAAACGGCCTTCACGTCCGAAAATCGGATTCTCATAAGCTTTTTGATGTTTATTGTGAAGATGAAAATTTAACTTTCTTAATTCTTAACTAACTAACAGTTGCGCCCGGCACGAAATAGGGTAATGAGTCATGAAAAAGAAAATATTGATTATCGGCATCTGTGTCATCGTCGTTGCCTTGTTTTTCCTGATTCCATTCATCAAGGAATACAATTTTTATAAAAAATTCATGGAGTCTGACTCCTGGGTTACATCTCGTTCGTATCTTGAGGAATATCCGGATGGAAGATATGTGAAAGAAGCAACACAACGGCTGGAAGAACTGTCATATCAGGATGTGAAAAAATTAAGAACTGAGACTTCATGTACTTACTATGATGAGAATTGCCCAGACGGGAAACATAAGGAGGAGGTGGCGTATATCAGGATTGGCTGCAGCTCCGACCCATGGAGAGACATCAACGCATATATCGAAAAATACCCGAAAGGGGAATTTATGGATTCGGTGAGAGTGGAATATGAGAAAGTATGGGATAAGGAAATAGCAAAATACAATAATAATAAGGGAAAATTATCTGCTTCGGCAAGAAAATTCATGGATGAGATGATGGACTACATGAAGTACAATATGGTGAACACGATTTGTGTGGAGGTCAATTCCACCTTACGCCTGAAAGATTATAAGGAATACCCGCAGGAGGTCAGAGCCTTGCTGGAGATGCTGAATGACAATTCCCTGAATATTGAGGAGAATATGATTCCGCTTAAAGAAAAATTCCCTGAATCCTACACACAATCCTTGAACAGCCTGCTGATTGACGGGTTGCAACAAAGTTTTGATGCGGTATTCAAAAAGGGATTTGTCAACGTGGTTACAACGAAAAACGAGAAAGCACCACAGGTGAAGATTAATTACGTGATTCAAAGTCAGGAGGATAAGCTCGGAGCAACGCCAATTCCGCATATCTGGGAATATACTGAGAGTAGTATCTATGGCGCTTTGCCAGGTTCAAAGAGTGTAAAAGCTTATCTGATTGGCATCAGCATCAACTTCAATGCACATTACACCATTCCCGGAAGCCAGAATAAATACGACTTCGCTGGAGTGGGGAAGCCGGAAAATGACATCAGCAACATTGAGGACATCAGCGATGGATATCAGAAAATGACTAAGACTTGCTTTGAACAGTTCTCCGACAACCTCTCCAAAAGCCTCGGACTACAGAAGACTGAGCAGGAAAACCAGTCTGTCGATGAACTGGTAGCTCCGTCGGCTCCACTATACGACTTGGAGTAAGCAGGAAGCGTAACAATCCTTTTGGCATCATTCTTTCGGAATGTGCAGAATGAATTTCAATAAATTCCCGTAATTCCTCACTCAAACTGTTTGTAGCGGCTGGGTTTGTGGTCGTCCCGACCGCACAAATGGCTGGCGAAGCACAGCCCCAACCATTTTATTAGATAGATGATGTTAGTTGTTTTGTTTATTTTTCGGACATCCATAAAGTAAGTCCCTACAAGGCAAATAATCAAATATCCAAACGGCAAAATAAATCGTAAACTTCTATTAATTCCTGTAATTTATTAACCAATGACTTACGTTAAGTCGGTAAAAATATTTTTAATATGAATTGGAAACAGATAATCTGGATTGTGATATATGCCACTATTGTGGCTGTAATCCGTCAAAGCGGTGGTATCGAGTCTAATTGGGTCTGGTGGATTCTTGCGCTTGTCTTCGTAGCAATTTATGAAGCGCTCGCTACAAAGAAAGACCAGCAACAACAAGCTACTGACACTCCCCAAAACGCAGATAGTTCAACTCAAAACTTGGCTGCCGTGCCGCAGAAAGATAATGATGCTGACTCGGAAGAATCCTCGAAAGAGGCTCTTCCGGAGAGCGAAGGGGGATACCCCCTCTCTATAATGTCGAAAATCATCAGGGAATATTGTGCGGAACGCTATGATAAAATGATAGATTTCCATATTACCTTAGACACCAATTTCCAAAAAGACCTGCATTTCGACGGGATTGACTTTGCTGAAATCTGTATAAGGCTTGAAAAAGAATTTTCCGTTGAATTACCTGAAGACTCATCTTTGAACAACCGACCTGCTGAGGATACAGACTTTACTGTGGGTGAATTTCTCAAGGAATATAGACTGCTTGGCGGCAAATCCTGTGATAAAGCATCAGATTCTGCAAATGACATTAGGACCGATGATATAATGTCAGATAAGAGTGATCATGCTCAGAAGCAAATAATTACTAAAGACTTCAATGTTAACGGTATATCTTTCAGGATGATATGTGTCAAAGGTGGATCTTTTGTCATGGGAGAGAACCAAGAGGATGTCATTCCTCATAAAGTAACTATTGACAAGGATTATTGGATAGGCGAAACCCCTGTGACTCAAGAATTATGGAATGCAGTAATGGGATATAACAATAGTCATGCTTATTTGAAACTTAATAATGCACCGGTCGGGAATGTCTCATGGTTAGAATGTGAAAAGTTTATTAATACTTTGAGTAAAATAACGGGAAAAACATTTTCGTTTCCGACTGAAGCTCAATGGGAGTTCGCTGCGAGAGGTGGTATTTTCAGTAAAGGCTATTGTTACAGTGGAGGTGATAATATTGATGATGTTGCATGGTACTGGGATAATTGTGATAAGAAAGTTCATGCAGTAAAAACAAAAAAACCAAATGAACTGGGTATTTATGATATGAGCGGAAGTGTCTGGGAGTGGTGCTATGATTGGGCCGATAAATATGATGGGAAAGATGTTATTAATCCGACTGGACCAGAAGAAGGGGAATATAAAATCATTCGAGGTGGATGTTTAGAAAATAATCCACCGGCCTGTGCTGTAACCGCTCGAAGCCTCTTACCTCCAACAAAGAATCATCCGTTAGCTGGCCTACGGCTTGCTTTCTCTGAATCATCTGAAAATTCTATATCAGAATCCCCAAATCACAACAGAGCAGATGATGTTATGGCCAAAAATGATTTGAGCGCTAATGTACAACAAACAGAAACTATTAAAAATTTCAAAGTTAACGGTGTGGCTTTCTCTATGGTTTGTGTGGACAGCGGAACGTTTATGATGGGTTCAAACGATGGAAAGGAAGAGGAGCAACCTGTCCATCCAGTAACCCTCAGCAACTACTGCATCGGACAGACTTTGGTCACTCAGGAACTCTGGCAGGCAGTTATGGGAAATAATCCTTCCTGCTTTAAAGGAGAAAAACATCCAGTAGAGCGTGTCACATGGAATGACTGCATGAAATTCATCCAAAAGCTGAACAGTCTGACCAGACAACGGTTTCGATTACCAACTGAGGCAGAGTGGGAGTTTGCCGCCCGTGGCGGTAATCATAGCAAAGGTTATAAATTTGCTGGTAGTGATACGATTGAAAAGGTGGCGTGGTTTGACGATAACGCCGGTGATAAATTGGGTGAGGACAACCCAGACTATGGCACCCATGATGTTGCCACCAAGTCACCCAATGAACTTGGAATATACGACATGACTGGAAATGTGGCGGAATGGTGTTCTGATAGATATGGCAAATACAGTAAACATAGTCAAACAGACCCTCATGGACCTTCATCATCGGAAATGCCCATCATGGTGTTCAGAGGCGGGGCATGGGATGATGACGACGATCGTTGTCGTGTGACCTTCCGTTCATTCGACTTGTTTATGGAACGTGCTTACAACATCGGTTTCCGATTGGCTCTTTAAGCTATTCGTGTTTTGTGATTTCTGTAAAACTTATAAATATGTAAGTCTATAATTCGTATTGTATTGAATAAAACTATAAATTCGTATTCCTGTAAAAATTTTAATTCATTCATTTTAATTTTAAATTCTTTCAATTATGGGTACACAAGATTATTTCGAAAATGAGAAGCCGATTCAAAGTGGAAAACAGTTGGTCATTGATTCCACATCGGCAAACTACATGTTCTCAATCATGAAAAAAGTGAATTTTGTTACGATTGTTGGTATAGTGTTTTTATGTTCGCTTGTTATTGTGGGAGTGTATCATATCTTGTTTGTTAGAGGAGAAGCTAATAAAGTGATTGGTACTATCTGTGTAATTGTTGGCTGCTTGTTCCTCTTTTTTTCCGCAAAGATACTTTCTGGAACCAATAAAACAAAACAAGCATTAATGTATTCAAGTAAGAACAAACTTAATGAAGGTCTGAAAGATTTCAATTTAGTCGCTACATTTCAGTTTATACTCACTATCATTTGTCTTGCTGCAATCTTAATTACTTATATTTACCTAACTCTTTAGCTTTTGATGTAATTTTCGGTAATTTGGTTAGTTATATGGAATAAACATGTTACTCAGATGTGAATATACAGGAAATTTTCCTGCTTGAATATCTGTTATTTAAGATTGATAATGTTGATTATTTACATAACAGACTGACCCTTAATTGTTTACCACATTCTAAATTCGGCTACTTAAGTTGTTGATTTTAAATATTATGTTCTGATAAAAACCATAAAATTCAATAAATTCTTGTGATTCCTGTAAAAAAGTTTGTAAGTGTTGAAATAAAAGATCATAAGTAACTACAAATATGAAGCAAATAACTAACATCGTGCTGACAGGCGGTCCCTGTGCCGGAAAGACAACGGCACTGGCGAAGATTATCCATTATTTCACGTACCGCGGCTATGCTGTGTATGCGCAGCCGGAGGCGGCTACATTGTTCAATCAGGCTGGCGTGAATTTCCTGACTGCCGACAAAAGCCTGTTCTTTGAGAGCGAGAAACAGCTGCTGTCGTTTCAACTGCAAACGGAGGACTGTTTCCGCAAGATGGCTGAGAAGGCGGGAAAACCAGCTATTATCGTGTACGACCGTGGCGTGATGGATGTGGCGGCTTATATGAACACCGATTTGTGGCAGGCGCTGCTCGACGAGATGGGGCTGAATGAGGTGGACGTGAGAGACAAGCGCTACGATGCCGTGCTCCACCTCTGCACTGCCGCCAAGGGTGCAGAAAAGTTCTACACTTGTGAGAATAACAGCAGCCGCACAGAGAACATCGAAACGGCGGTGATGCTCGACGACAAAATTATCAAGGCATGGACAGGGCATCCGCATCTGCTTGTGATACCGAACACCAGCACTTTTGAGGACAAACTGAATAATGTGATAGCGGAGATTTCCTCTGTGCTTGGTATTCCTGAGCCGGTGGAGACAGAGCGGAAGTTCCTCGTGGATGTTGTGGGTGACATTCCCGACAGCAGGGAGATGGACATTTTCCAGACTTATCTGATTGCAAGGGACGGCGAGGAGGCGCGCGTCAGAAAAAGAGGTGAGAACGGTCACTATGCCTATTTCCACACTACAAAGAAAGCGGTGTCCGACAACCAGCGGATTGAGGTGGAACGGCACATCACTCCGTCTGAGTATGTCAGCCTTAAGAATTCAGCCAATCCTGAAAAACAGGAGATTCACAAGCTGAGACGTTGTTTCGTCTGGGACAACCGGTATTATGAGCTCGACACGTTCATCTCCCCGAAACTGCCGCATTGCCTGCTTGAAATCGAAGATGTGGCGAAAGATGAAGACATCAGCTTCCCCCCGTTCCTCAACATCATCAAGGAGGTGACAGACAACCCCGTCTATTACAATGTCAATATCTCAAAACGGTGACATTTGTTATATTGTTTATCACCTGATTAAATATTGCAAGTAAAGTCAGATTCCCCACCTTCTTCTGTTGGGTGCTTCTGGATGAAATCGGCATACTTCTTTTCAGCATATAATTAAATCAATTATTGTAAAAAAATGAAATCCGTGTTATAAAA
>AUXO016963893.1_pt1 | contig 13432 bp, 10 predicted proteins | sample 768731 | NCBI WGS metagenome assembly AUXO01 (sample SAMN02715735, study PRJNA202380) | gut metagenome | biome: sheep rumen | host: Ovis aries | place: New Zealand: Palmerston North
ATAGGAGACGATCTGCTTCGTCTCAGGCCCGGGCTCGAGCCCGGCTACGGTGATCACGCCGCTTGTCGGTGTGAGAAGCCTCTGGGCCAGTTTGATCAGTGTGGTCTTCCCGCTTCCGTTGGGCCCGACAAGCCCTACGATCCGCCCGTTCTCCAGGGACAGATCAATTCCTTTAAGGGCCTCGACACGTCCGTAATTCTTGGTCAGGGCTCTGCATTCCAGAATACTCATATCAGATTCCTCCATTTTTCATACTGCCTTGCACGGCAGTTACATCGTCAGGTTCCTCCATTTTCCATACTGCCTTGTACGGCTGTTACAATCTCTTCATCTGTCATACCCAGCTCCCGAAGCTTGCCGACGAGCTCCCGAATGATCCTGTCGCTCATCGACCTCCTGAGTCCGGTGAGCGCATTCGTGTCTTCTGTGACAAAGCGGCCGGATGTCCGCTGGGCGTTGACAAGTCCGCGCCTCTCCAGCTCCGCGAGCGCTCTCTGCATTGTGTTTGGGTTTACGCCGGCTTCCAGCGCCAGATCCCGGACAGAAGGAAGACGGCTTCCCGGCGGATAGGCGCCGCTTGCGATCTCCCTTTGCAGGCCGCTCACGATCTGCAGGTAGATGGGCGCATTGTCGTTAAAGTTCCATGCCATGATTACCTCCGTTTGCCTTATAAAACAGAATTCTATGGTTCTCTTTGTTTTACTGTATTAAGCATTTAATACTGTATTAGATTGATAATACAATAAGACAATCGGAAGGGTTTGTCAATAGGGATTTGAATTTATTTTCTGGAATACAATACTCTTAAGCAGGGAAGAGGGTATCGGGAAGAAATGTTCCGCCTGGCGGGGCGGGATGATCAGAAACAGCCGGTTCCGGAAGGGCAGGCAGAGACGAGGAACTCCCGATTGAGGCATTGACATCACAGACGACAGTCATTAAAGCCATAGGAAAATGAACATAGAAAAAAGAGAGCTTTTCTTCAGAATTGAAGAAGTGCTTTTTTCTTTGGCCTTTTTTAAACCAAGAGGTCAATTTGTGAAAATAGACAATTCTAACCGAGGAGAATATAATAAAATCAGTTAAATGATACAAAGGCAGATTCATAAGAGGAAAGTAGGAAATTTGCTTCAGATAAGGTTCGCAGCGGTGCGATCAGTCTCAATCAGAGGAGAAAAATCATGATATTGGCACAATATACGATCCGTTCCAAACAAAACTATATTTTTAAGACCAACCGGGTTCTTGAGATTGTAGGTGCATCTGAGCATATCGCGGGTATATGGGAAGAACTGTTTAAAGTCGCTGATACGATCTCATTGAAGTTTCAGAGAACAGATACGAAGTTCAGCCTTGACAGTATCACGAAGGCCTTTGACGAGAAGAAACTCGATTTTGTTGAGCTGTTCTCAGGGGGCGGCAATGAGACAATTCTGTTTGGGTCTGAAGACGCCTATCGAAAGTTAAACAGAGCATTTTCGTATAAGCTCCTGACCGGGTATCCCGGCATGATCCCTATGGCGGTGTCGGTGGCTGCCGAGGGAAATTACAGCGCCGATTATGCCTCTCTCATGAAGGCCTCTGAGACCAAAAAAGAGATCATGGAACTGCATTGGGACATGTTCACCGTACCGTTTGCCATGATGGACCGGAGTACTTTCCAGCCCTACAGCACGGTCAGGAAGATCGGAAACAGCGAAGTCAGGATGTCCGACGAGAGCAGCAGTAAGTATGAGACCGGGATTCGACTTCGAAATAAAAACAGTGACATACGCCTGTTTGATGAAATGATCTCTAAAAAGGGAAAGGAAAGTCTTCTGGCGGTTGTTCACTGCGATGGCAATAATATGGGCATGAAGATCATGGATATGCTCCATGGTGAAAAGAGCTATGACCGCGCTGTCGAATTTATGCGTGAGTTTACGCGCGCGACGGCGGACTGCTTTGAAACGCATGGCGAAGCGGCATTGAATGCCTGCCGGAAGGAACTGGAAGAGAAGAATAAAAAGCGTGTAGAAGAGGGAAAGCTTAAAAAAAGCAGTTTCGCATATCGCCGGATCATCGGAAGCGGCGATGATGTCACATTCCTTTGTAATGCGCGCTTTGTAATGGATTACGTGAAGGCCTATCTGGACTCTGTACAGCATTACGGTCAGGAAAAGAACTGCAAGTGGAATTACAGCTCCTGCGCGGGAATCTGCATTTTCCACAGCCATTATCCGTTTTCGAGGGCATATGCAATTGCGGAGCAGGCATGTGATGACGGGGCCAAGAAGAAAATCCACATAACATCCGCTGACGCTTCCGTATTGGAACAGGGCTGGATGGATTTTCACTTTATTCACAGCGGAATTGGCGGAGATCTTGAGGAGATCAGAAGAAGTCAGGGGACAAGGGGCTGTATAGCAAGGCCCTGGCTTGTATCGGGGAATGATGCGAATGCCGTCTTTACCTATGACAGACTTCTGGGACTGAGAAAGATCGTCTCGGAACTTGGTGTATCCAGAAGCAGTATCAAGACGGTCGGATCCGCTTATGAGAGAAGTGCGGGAGCTGCCAAAAAAGAGCTGGTTCATCTGTATGGCCATACAGAGGGGCTTGAGGAAAGACTGAAAGAGCTCTTTAAAAAGGAAGAGGACCGATTGAAGGCTTTATATGATTTTTCGGAAATCTATGATCTGTGGTACGGGGAGGTGAAATGATGGCAGAAATAATCATTCAACTGATGTCGGATCTCTGCGCTGGAAATGGGGAAAGTGTCGGGAATGGCATTGACAGTGATATCTGTGCGGATCAGTATGGATTTCCTTTTATTCCGGGAAGAAGACTCCTTGGATGCCTTCGGGATGCCGCTATAGAGCTTCAAAGATACGGACTGAAAGATGCGACGGAAGAAAATATCGGGCAAATTTTTGGCGATCCCAACGGGCAGGAGGGAAAGCTCTGCCTTGGAAACGCCTCGATCCCTGAGATTGAAACGATCCATGAATATATATCGTCCCTTAAGGATGCTGAAAATAAGAGGGACTATCTCATCAGGCAGAGTACTGAAGAAAAGATCATCCGGCTCTATTCTTCTGTCCGCGGACAGACCAGAATCGGGGAAGACGGAAAGGCTGACGGCGGGAGCCTCCGGTTCATAAGGGTATTAAATCATTATGATCCGCTGACACATGCGCCCTTGAAATTCAGGTGTCCGGCGGATCTGTCTGCACTGAGCGACGCTGAGACAGCACTGCTTGAAAAGGCCTGTAAGGCACTCCGCCATATCGGCCTGAACAGAAACCGCGGTCTCGGAAACGTTTCTGTGGAGCTGAAAAGAGAGTCTTCCAACAACTTCGCCAAGAACAGCGGGAAGGCGATCCTGGTGGGGTATCGAAAGACCCGGCCTTTGGAACAGCAGTGTATCCCTTATCAAGTAGAATTTGACTCTCCTGTGACGGTACAGGAATATCTGGAATCCGGATCTTCGATCCGCGCGAGAACCATGATCGGTGTTTTTGCAAACCTTTATCTCAGAGCGCACGGAGAACCGGATGAGATGTTCCGGCACCTGTTCCTGGACGGGACGGTCAAATGGTCAGCACTGACACCGGTCATTAACGGTATGATCTCGGAGCCTGCTCCCGCAACACTCCTGAAACTCAAAAACGACAATGGGAAACTGATCAATTCCATTGCATGCGAAGAAAAAGACTGGAAGAAAAAGAAGCCGAAGAATCTGGAAGAATATTTTGCCGCTCTGGATGAGGAAAACGGAGTCTATTATGTCGCGCAGGCGGAAACAGAGATCCACTATCACAACAGGCTGACGGAACTGAACGGAGCAGACCGGGAAAAGAAAGGGCTGTATATGCAGGATTCTCTGCAGAAAGGGATGGTATATGGCGGTTATATTCTTCTCCCGGATGACGAAGAGGTGAAAAAGAGTGTGGAGGAGCTTTTGGCTGCCGGAAGGATCAGGATCGGAAGGAGTAAGAAAGTACAATATGGGGCAGCTACGGTCCGAAGCGCGAGGCTGAAAGAGAGCAGAACGCCGGACATTGAACTGAGAGAGAATGAGGCCGTATTTGCCATCTTAAAGAGCGACCTTGTGTTGCAAGACAGAGCGGTCTATACAACAAACGACGAATTTGTCAGAAGCGCGATCGCCAATGCATTCGGTCTTCAGGATAAACATCCGGAAGGATTTCATGACATATGCCGATACGATGTGTTGAGCGGATACAACACAATTTGGCATATGCAGAAGCCCAAGGTCCGGGCGGTCCGGGCGGGCAGCGTTTATTGTTTCCTTGCGAATGAGGGTATCTGCCCTTCCCGGAAGATTTTGGGAGAATATCAGCAGGAAGGTCTCGGCATCGTTGAGATCCTGCCTTATGAGAAGATGAAAGAGCTCTCCCGGGTAGAAGAGGGAAGAATTACGTTAACAGAGCACAAGAAGGACCCGGCTGCCGGTATCAGGTTCGAACAAATGCTTCTGTATGAAGCGGCGCTTGAAGAACTGAGAGAATACGCGTTCAGATTTATCGAAGAGAATCCGGGCCTTATCAGGAATCTGCCGGCCGGAAGGCTCAGACAGATGCTTCATGACGCAGAGAATCCCGGGGAACTGATGCAGATGGCGGAAAGCATGAAGACCAGCGATGTCAGCAGTGAATCCGTGGGAAAGAAGGAGGTCTCCCTGAAACTCCTTTCAGGTTTTTATGGCGGCCAAAAGAATAAGATCGACTGGAAACAGTTGATTTCCGATCAGCAGCTGGCGGAACAGCTGTATGCTGATTCAGCTGTATTAAACAAGGTGAATCAGCATTGGAAGGAGCCGCTGTCAACGCTTCTTCATATTGTGCATTACAGGAAAGGCGGTCGCAGAAAATGAAAAAGATTTATTACCGGATAAAATTGGTTCTCAGATCGCCGCTTCGAATCGGAAACGGTATGCATGAACTCAGTGACAGTGATCTGATGCTGGACGGAAGAGGACTTCCGTTTATTCCCGGAAGCAGCCTCGCGGGAATTATCAGACATCGTGCCGCCGATCTTTGCAGTGATTCGGAGACACTGAACAGATTATTCGGAAATATCGAGGCAGCAAGCGAGGGCAATAAAGAAACTGTGATCATTCCGAGTTCCGTTCTCTTTGGTGACGCGGTGATCAGAGACGAAGCCGGGCAGGATGAAATCGTTATAAGCAACCGGGAAGGTGTGGCTCTCGGAGAATGGGAGACAGCCAGGAAAGGCGCGAAGTTTGACTTTCAGATTTCAGAGACGGACAGATCGTTCTTTTCCGTGGCAGAATGGACGGGTGATGAGGATCAGGAGGCCGCAGAAATCGACAAGATCCTTGAGCCGATCCTGAAAAGCTGCATTGCAGACGGCCTGAGCGCAGGGGCGCGTACCTCAAGAGGGTATGGAAAGTTTGACGTCAGTGTAACGAAGAAAGAGTTTTCCTTTCCTGAGAACCTCTCTGAGTGGATCGAATTCAATCCCTACAGTGCGGACGCATTTGATCAGGGGACTGTACTGGAGGCCGCACAGGATCAATCGGACTGCACCATCAGGATCCGGTTCCAAATGAAAGGAACCTTTTCCGTGAGAGTAAGGACGGCGAGGACAGAAATTATGGAGGACGGCTCTGTTCCGGATTCTGTGCCGATGACTAACTTTAAAGGAAAACCGGTTATACCGGGAACCACATGGGCAGGCGTGTTCAGGCACCACATGCATCGTCTGTTAAGAGACGCAGGCGTGTATGAGAACTCCTCAGAAATGAAAAATCTGGACAGACTGTTTGGCATGTCCGATCAAAAAGGACAGATGTTCAAGTCGCTGCTCAGTTTCTCGGAATCGGAAATCAATATTCAAAATGAAAAGGAACAGAAACTGTCGATCATGCGGACAGCCATCGACAGATTTACCGCTTCGACACGAAACGGCGCGCTCTTTACAAACATGGTATATTGCGGGGGCGACGGAGAGCTTCTGATCAGATTTGCGCATAACAGCTTAACAAGAACGCAGCGAGAACTGCTGGCGGCCTGCATCTGTGATATGCATACCGGCCTTCTTACGGTAGGCGGCCAGGGTTCTGTGGGATCTGGAATCATGCAGGTTGAGAGCGTCATGGCAGATGGAAGGGACAGGACCGCTCAGATGATCGCGTCGATCATAAGTGGTGCCCCTTTAGACTGGCTGGAGGTGAACAATGGATAAATACGAAAAGAGCGGAACATGTGCGGAATCCGAGCTGTTAGAGTGTATTTTTGATGAGTCCTACAGCAGTTTTGTGGCATACCTGACAGATCAGTTCGTCGCCGGCGTTAACACGTTCGAAAACCTAAGCCGAATTGAAACGGACAAACTGCTGGAAATCCGCATATTTAATAAAAGCGCTGAGTTGATGGCGAGACGGACCATGATTGGGGAAGATCATCCTTTTCAATGGAGAATAGCGAATGAAGAGGGGCTCTCTAAAGACGAGTATATTGAGAGATTTCAGACGATCGATATGGATTCAACGCGCACATACAAGAGTAACAGCGGAAACCTCTGCATTATGTCAACAGGCGGGGGCCGATATGAGCTTCCGATTCGGGAGGACCATGACAGAATAAGGATCATATCCTATGTGAGATACGATTCGGACGGTATGGCCTGTATCTATGATGACCGATTGGCAGGATTTGTGACAAAGGGAGGCAAAGTCGATGTATAGATTTGTGAATCCTTATAATTTTGTCCCTTTTGGGAAAGACGCCCCTGAAAAAAAGGACAAAAACGAAGTGTATCGCGGAGAAATACAAAAAGACCTTTTGACAGGGTGGCTGGATATAAAACTGCGCATCAGGACGCCTCTGATCATTCCGGACGGAGCCCATCCTGACAAAATAGACCTGGGAGGCAGAGACAATGTACATCGCCAGTATGAATTTCTGAAGATGTACAACCCGGAAACCGGAAAGACAGAATACGCGGTACCCGGAAGTGAACTGAGAGGCCTGATCAGAAGTACTTATGAGGCGGTCACAAACAGCTGCCTTCCCTTTTTGCTGGACGATAAGCCGATGAGCCAGAGAGTGCCGCTTTATGCAGCACTGGACAGACGCGGATTACTTGGATACCGCAATGGCAGATGGGTGCTTTATGGGGCAGATAAAACGCTGGAAGAGGTCATCGTTGTCCCCTTATACCAGGCGTCGGGCAATTATTACGCGGAGTCGATCGACAGGATCAGAAGGAATCCTGATAACAAGAAGAAAAAGCCGGATGGTAAATGGAAGTATTCCATCATGGGAAGCCTGGACGACATAGAGAACATTTTGAAGACCGGGATCAGATACAATAAAAAACAGGTCATTTATAATGCTGATATCGCCGTTAGGGGGAAAAACTGCTCCATTATTGTTGATGGAAAAGAAGTGGTTTCAGGCCTTTCCAAAAACTTTAAATATAACCCTTCAGATTACTTGTTTATCAGAGCGGACGGATCATATATAACGGATCCGCCCGGCAAAGAAGTCCCGGGGAAAGGCTGGATCCAGTATAATGTGCCGGTGAACACGACACAGGTGTATCATGTCGCTTATTTAAAGAAAGCCCAGGTTCTGCATGAATGGGAAAAGAGCACTCCCAAGGGTATGGAGAACAACAAGGTCAAGAATGACAGAACGTACGCGGAGGCATACAAGCAGTTAAGCGCCGCGCTCCACAGAGATGGCACACTGCGCTCACAAAAGAATGTAAACATGACGTGCAATCGTGAACTGAAGGACGCATTAGAGGCCGCATGTAATGAAAAGAAAAATCCGGATCAGCTCGTACCTGTCTATTTCTTTACCGTTTATGAGAAAGAAATCATTGAGGGCGAAGAAAAGATCAAAGAGCTGGTCTATATGTCGGGCGCAGCTGCGGGCAGAATCGGACAGAGGCGCAAGTGGAAGGATATCATGGCCGGTCATACGCCGTGCGGCGATAAGTTGTGCCCTGCCTGCCGGCTTTTCGGTACAACCGAAGACGGGGGGATGAAGGGACATGTCCGATTTACGGATGCGTTTATGATCAATGCGTCTGAAAATGGCGGTGTCAGGACAACGAAGCATACACTGGAGGTACTTTCGACACCCAGAACAACCGCTTTTGAATTCTATCTTAAAAAGCCGGCAGAAAATGCAACCTATTGGAATTTTGACTTTTATGGGGTGACGGAGTCAGACGAAAAAGGCAAACAGTCGCACACGACATATCGCCATTTGGATCAGGCTATGCCGAGGGGACGGAAGATGTACTGGCATCACGCCATTTCGCGGGATGCGGAAAGCAAACAGAAAATTAACAATACTATGCAGAGTATTGATGAGGGCAGTTTCAGATTCAAGGTCTATTTTGACCAGATCAGCAAAGAACAGCTTCAGGATCTGATCTGGGCGATCAATCTTGGTGAGAACAAAGAAGAAGGGAATTATCTTCACAAACTTGGGCATGCCAAACCACTGGGATATGGCAGTGTCAAGCTCACGGTTGAGGGAGGAACGGTCCGTCACTTCAAAAGAGACGAAAACGGAGAATTTGCGCTGTGCACCGGAAATCTGGCAAAAGAAGGGATCGATGCGGATGCGATCGTCCCGTCATTTGACCTCGGTTCAGAGGAAGTGTCGACACTGCTGAAAATGTGCCGGTTTGATGCGGCGAGCGGTAAAGCTGTGGATTATCCCAGGAGATATCCGAAAGGAAAAATTTATGAATGGTTCACTGATAATCGAACAAACAGTAACAATCTGAAAGTCCTGCCGGAGCCTGAAGACGCGGATCTTACCTTGACAGGTGAAGAGAAACAGAAGGGCGGCAGGGACCGCTTCGGGACACAGCCTAAAAGCAGGAAACCGGACTATTTGATCGTAGAATTGACAAGAACAAACAGAGACCGGGATAACCCTGATATGAAAATAGGTTATACAGAGGACGGCATCGTGTTTGAAATTCCTTATCATGTGACGTCAAAGAGAGTTCCCGTGATCAAAACAAATGAAAAAAACGGGAAGAAATATTATCGGTATAAAGACAAAGTGTAAAAGAGAATGCCTGCAGACAGCATGCGGCACGGAGATAGGTTGTGTATATGGAGAAGACATTTATAAATTTGTCAAATCACCCATCGGAAAACTGGGATGAGGAGCAAAAGAATGCAGCCGGTCAGTATGGAAGAATCGTGGATATACCCTTTCCGGGAGTCGCTGCCCGGGCGGATGAAAAGGAGATAGAGCTCTTAGCGGCGCAGTATCTGGATCACATTATGCAGTATCGCTGCGCGGCCGTTATGGTACAGGGAGAGTTTACATTTACGTATCATCTTGTAAAACTGTTGGAAAAGGCAGGCATTACGGCTCTGGCCGCGTGTTCGGAGAGAAATGTGGAAAATATTGTGAACCGGGATGGTTCGGTTTCGAAAAAGGTGGATTTTCGGTTTGTAAGATTCAGAAAGTATACGTAAGGACTCGGAAACTGACAGATCTATTATACAAGGAACTATGAGAACCATTGGTCGGAGGTGATTTATGGCGAATTTGATATTTCTTGCGCTCAGTTTATTGCATTCAGGAAGTCGTATACGGACTTCGGATATTGGCATCAGTACTTTCTATCCGCCGACGGAAGAGGAGAATCCCGATAAAGAGAAAGAGATCCTCTACCTTGGACAAATGGATCCGATCGTAATCTGGAAAGCAAATCAGTACAAAGATGAGAATCTGATTGTTGTTGCGCTTTGCACGGAAAAAGTGCTGTGTGCCCCTTATTCGAGCGAAGATCCGGTGACATCGGCAGAGTTTTTTATGAAGAACGTCTGTGAGGCGACAGACAAGGAATTGGATCTCTCCTCCTATCGAAAAGAATTCCACGAACAGGAATTCGGGACTGCGGATGGGAAGATCAGATTCCGGCTTATTCCTGTGAATGAAGAAGACCTTTATCCGGGAATCAGAAAAAGTGTCGATGCCATTCGGGAATGGAACAATACGAAAGAGAGATCGAAGGACAAATTCTGGATTGACGTTCACGGCGGATTCCGCAGTACCATGACCGTTTTGTCAGGGATTATTTCATTATTGAAGATCGATGGAATCACTCCGGACAGAGTATACTCGCCGAGATTTGATAACTCGGACAATAAACTGACACTTCCGAAATCGACAGAGGAAATTGAGATCTTTGACTTTGTGTCCGGAATGGATGATTTTATTAATTATGGAAATGCCGATATGCTGCGGGAATATTTTGGCAGGCACAATGGTTCAGAATATGAACAGGATATCTTAGCCGCCATTGATAAAGTCGCACTGGGCACACAATGCTGTGATACGGTTTCCTATAAACAAGGTCTGTCGGAATTATCAAAGCTGTTAAAAAGGCCTGAGCCAAGCGACAGTTCACTGCTCGGACTTTTCATTAATTATATCAAAGACAGCTATGGGGAGCTTTTGACCAAACATCGCACTACCCTGATGATCATCAAGCGATGTGTTAACAAAAAGATGTATCAACAGGCGTTGACCTTTATTGAAGCGTCTATGCCTGAGGAAATCGTCAAGAAGGGACTTCTGTCTTTTGGCATAGTCAACTATCAGTCAAGTGAAATCATCGAGCTGTCCAAAGACTACGGATTAGAGTATTATCTGTTTAACGCTTATTTGAAAATGGGAAATCTCTATCCTCTGAAAGTCAGAAGATCCTTAAAGAACAGTGCCAACTGTTATGTCAGACAGGAAGAGAAACTTAGAGCGTTCCTGGATGGAAAAAAGCCGGGCCGGCTGGATATGGACACTTATGTCAATACCAACGACAAAAACAATACGCTGCCGTTTGATAAGAAGAAGACAACAAATTTCCGCGATCTGCCGATGACCGTTAAAGACATTAACTCCAAGGTGCCGGTTGAAGACCGCGACGCACTTGGCATTTTCCTTCGCCTGCATCAATTATTGAAGCTCTGCAGGAATGCCTATAACCACAGCCTGGAGGACCGTCCTGAACTGGCGGATCTCCTGAAGCTGTTCGAGCTGTACATTGATTTTGCAGAGTATCTGTACAAGAAATGCAGCTAAACCGTAATCAGAAAGAGTCGGACAAATGTATACAAATTCCCATATTTCATCAGGGCTTTCCGAATATCTGCAGATCCGCTACGTGAAACTGCACTTCACACTGGTGGTCACGGAGGACGGACAGCTTCCGCGCAAGAAGGTCTCCGCGCTTCGGGGCGGAATGGGGCATGCGCTATTGGCGGCGAACTGTATCCGTGATGAGCACTGTGACACTTGTGATTTTGCGGAAGACTGTCTTGTTCAAAGGATGATGTACCCTCAGATGAAGATCCGTCCGGAGTTTATGACGACGAAGGACAGCGAGGGATTTGTTATTGAGTGCGATGACACAAGGGAATGGTTCCGGGCCGGGGAAGAACTGAAATTTACGCTGCTTCTCTTTGGAAGGACTATCGTGTATTTCAATCAGTATCTGCAGGCATTTTACTATTTTGGCATGCAGGGAATCGGCGTAAATCACGTCCGGTTTCAAATAGCCGGGGTTACCAATACTACCGGCGAGACGCTTGTGGAGGGGACATCTGTCTACAAGGAGCGCTACAAAGTCATGCTTGTATCCGACTATGTCGGATACAGGCTGGCATCGGCAGAGATCCGAGAGGTAATGAACGAGAATTCATGCCGCCTGGTCTTTCAATCCCCTCTGACTCTCAAATACCAGGGGGAGATGCAGAAGCATTTCCTGCCGGAAGCACTACTTGCGGCGATCGAGAGACGGATCTATATTTTGAACTGTTATGAGGGAAATGGGGACTACAGTGAGAACGAAGCGATCTTATTCAGTGAACACATTCCGGTGCAGGTAAATGAAAAGGCGTGGCCCGAAAAGGTGATGCGCTATTCCGGGACAAAGAAGAGCAGGGTGACGTTCAGCGGAATCAGAGGCTGGTGCGACCTCGAAGATCTGGATGAGACCGCATTGGCATTACTGCTTGCGGGAGAACTGCTGCATATTGGTAAGAATACCAGCTTCGGATTTGGAAAGTATACAGTGCTTTCCAAGTAGAGAGTGTGCTGCAATGCGGCTTAAACAGCCGGTTTCAGAAGGGTAGAAATGGGGGTCGCCCGATTGAGGGCATTGACACAGTTCATTGAAGGCGTCCGAAACTGTACTTCAATATAGTAGAAATGGGGATCGCCCGCCCAAGGGCCTTTGATCCGGAGCGGCGTACCGCTCAAATGCATCAGATAAGCGTGTTTACATTGACAGAGCTTCGGCTCTGTCCTATTATTATCTATATGTTCACAAAAACAGAAATTGGAGAGTTCATGAACAGTCAAGAATTAGATATTATGAAAATATTGTTCACCAGGCCCTTTGTTAACCAGAGGATCCTGGCGGAAGAGTCCGGCCACTCTCTGGGAGTCGTGAACCGGTCTCTGAAAAATCTGATGGAAAACGGATATGTGGATAGGAACTATCAGCTGACCGGCAAGGCGCTTCCTTTGCTGGAGAGCGGCCGTCCGAGGAACGCCGTCATTATGGCGGCAGGTTTCGGAATGCGGATGGTGCCCATCAATCTGGAGACGCCCAAGGCGTTTCTCGAAGTGGGGGGAGAGCCGCTGATCGAGCGGCAGATTCGCCAGCTCCATGAAGCCGGTGTCACGGACATCACGGTAGTCATTGGCTTTATGAAGGAAAAGTTTGAGTATCTGATCGACGAGTTCGGTGTAAATCTTGTGGTGAACCGGGAGTATGCCTCAAAGAACAATCTGTATACGATAAATCTTGTGGCGGACCGCCTTTCCAATACCTACGTCATTCCCTGTGATATCCGGTGCGCGCAGAATCCGTTCAGCAGCTATGAGCCGTATTCCTGGTACATGGTAAGTGAAAAGGAAGACCCGGACAGTGATGTCCGCTGCAACAGAAAGCGGGAGCTGGTCCGGGCAGGAAGTTCTGTCGGCAGTAAGCCCGGAAACGCCATGATCGGCATCGCCTATCTGGATGAGCGGGACGCTGCCATCGTGCGGGACAGAGTCCGCCGTCTCTGCAGAGAGCCCGGGCACGACGGAGATTTTTGGGAGGAGGCCCTGTACGAGAAGGGACGAATGATCATTCCGGGCAGAGTGGTCGGCGCGGACGAAGCCGTGGAGATCAACACCTACGAAGAGCTTCGGGACCTGGACAGCGGTTCCGGACAGCTGCAGTCGGAAGTGCTCGATGTGATTGCGCGGGTCTTTGAGTGCGGGACGGAGGAGATCACACAGATCGAGGTGCTCAAGAAGGGCATGACCAACCGGTCCTTTCTGTTCTCTGTAAAGGGCGGCAAATACATCATGAGAGTTCCCGGGGAGGGGACGGACAAGCTGATCAACCGCCGGCAGGAGGCGGA
>AUXO015370825.1_pt1 | contig 13431 bp, 12 predicted proteins | sample 768731 | NCBI WGS metagenome assembly AUXO01 (sample SAMN02715735, study PRJNA202380) | gut metagenome | biome: sheep rumen | host: Ovis aries | place: New Zealand: Palmerston North
GATTTGTATCTGTCATATATATATTTATTATTTTTAAACTTTATTAAACAATATATATATTATAGCATACTTTTTTGCCGCCTTACATCCCCATTGTTAAAACAGGGGGTCTTCCGGCGGCACAGATAAAACCTACTTTCTCGCCTTAGGGAGAGGATTTTTTTGTGCGAATCAGCTTTCTCGAAAGATATATTCTTGCAACAATAATTGATATTACAGGTAGGATTAGGTCCCTAGCAGGCTTTTTCTGCTTTTCGGATTTCGTTTAGCCCATCGTTGTCAGAGAAAAGACTTGTAAGCTTTCTGCCCTGCTCCAAAGTAAGCTCAATCAGCTTGTTCTTATACTCCTCGAAACTGATTTTACAGTCGGCACAGTCATCGAAAATCTGTTGTTCCTGAGCATTCATAGGTCGGTTGAGGTATATATCAAAAAAATCTCGGTAGTCAGCTAGAGCCTTAAGTCTTTTGGCTTTGTCCATTCTGTTATCCTTTTTCTCCGTAAATAGACGGGTCTGATATATGTGTGACTAATTATAAAATGATAAAGATGAAAACATAGCAAAACATTAGAAAACAAACCTGCAGGCTTTAACAGTTTTTTACATTAAAAATCCTCTATACTCTTCTATGTTAAGTTTCAGAAAAGCAACTCCGTAGAAATCATGAGAATATCAGTTACAGCTTTATTACTAATTCTTCTACTTCCACAAGCAATGGCAAACAGCAGTGAGCCTCCTGCCAATTTTATGGAAGCCAAAAAGCAGATGGTAAAAATCTTCAGCAAGCTAAACAACCCAACTACACTTTACTGCGGCTGTAAAATTGTTTTCACGAAGCGTGGCTATAAGCCTGATCTTCAAAGCTGCGGCTACGAGATTGACGAGGATTACGAAAGAGGAAACAGAATCGAGGCAGAACACATAGTTCCGGTTTGGGAATTTGCACACGGCATGAACTGCTGGACACAGGTTCCTAAAGGTTCAGGAAGAGACAACTGCGAAAATACGGATGAGCGCTTCAACCGGATTGAAGCTGATCTGCACAATCTATATCCTGCTGTAGGTGAGGTTAATAAAAGACGAAGCAGTTATGCCTTTATAGATAAACTTACGCACAGGGATAATCCACAGGGCTTTGGTAAGTGCCAGATGTTTTTCAATAAAAGTAATTATCTTGCTGAGCCTACAGAGAGAGCAAGAGGAATTATTGCCAGAGCATATCTTTACATGTATTCCCGCTACGGTCTTCATCTTGACAGTGAGCATCTTCGTCTTTACAGAGAGTGGAATCAGAAATACAAACCAACAGACAACGAGTGCAAACGTAATTACATGATTCAGAAGATTCAGGGAAATGACAATCCGTTTGTCACTGAAAAATGCAGACTGAGGATCAGACATCCTCATTCAGGAGAAAAGAAAGAGAGTTTCTGAGAAAAAATGCGCTAGGCATAAAAAACATCCCCATCATAAAGGATGAGGATGACAAATTTCAATCATTTTTGATTTTATAACTTATTGTTTTTTTTTTTAATTTATTTAGCAGCCTTTCCTGATACTACCACCTCTACTCTGCGGTCTGCAGCCAGACAGTCGATTAAAGGCTTACGTGACTTGATATTTGCACACTTATCACCGGTTACAGGATTTGACTTACCCTTACCCTGAGCAACCTTGGTATTAACCCCCTGATTTGCAAACTCTGCAGAAACTGAATCAGCGCGCTCCTGAGACAGCTTGCTGTTATAAGATTCTGAACCTAAACGGTCTGTATAGCCATAAACCTCAAACTCAGGGGACTCAAACTGCTCTGAAGACTTAATAATGGTTGATACTGCTTTCTTGCCATCGTTGGACAGAACAGAGCTGTCGAATGGGAACAGAATGCCTGCATCTAAAGTGTGGATAACCTTCTCGGTTGACTTGACAGCCTGCTTAACAGGAGCTGTTTTTGTTTCGTCCTGAATAGTGTACTGGAAAGTTACATACAGTAAGCCCTGATCAACGCGGATATTTTTTTCGTCATCAGGATGGAATTTGCGATCAGTTGCTCTGTAGAAATAGTCATAGCCACCACGAACACTGAATTTAGGAGTAAAAGCATACTGAATACCTGCACCAGCAACACCTCCCCATACACTGTGGGTCTCGTGATTGAATGAGTGCCAGTTATAGGTTGGACCAATCTTGAAGAAAGCATCTGAGCCCTTCTCATCAAGAGGATATGCAAAACGTGAGTATAGCTCAACGATATTGTAATGATCCTCCATACGGAACTTGCAGTCATTACAGGTAAAAATGATCTTCTGATCTTTAATGTAGTTGTAGCCTAAACCTACACCGAACCAGTCCTTGAAGTTTCTTTCAGCAAGAGACTTGATGCCGTAGCCGTCACTGTCAACAGAAGTTGAATAGTCGGTAACGCCATTTTCATCAATGAACCTGTAATGAGAGCGAATCTTATGATCATAAGCATGAGCCCAACCACCGCCCAAACCAAAGGACCAGCTGTCCTGAAGAGCAGCATAAGCATTTGAAGAAAAAACTAAAATTTCCCAAAAAAGAATAGATGAAACAATTTTTTTTAACATTTTCACATACCCAACTTTTTCATAACCGTGCTTAAAAAAGCGTGGCTATATTATCACTTTATTTTTCAGAAATTAAACACCGATCACATTTCAGCAGTTGATTTTTCACTACTTATATACATTATTTCTTGTATAAAACACTCACATATTCTCTTAATATGGTGAATTACTATTTATCAGATACTGACGGACTTGCATATTTTTGTCATTAAAAAAAATAAAAATTTTCTCTATATTTTTTTATTCTGTTTAATAAACTAATCAATATAAAAATAACCGTGCACATTTTACGATATTGACGTATATGTCATTATCTTTGCATCTTAAATATTTTTATATTAAAAGAAGTTACATTATTAAATATAAAGATATTCACTTTTGCTAATAAATCAAAGTATTATGGTATAAGTAGAGAACAAGGAGGATGCTGACAGAATAGGAGAAAACGTCAGCATCAGAATTAGAAAAAAAGCAGATTAAATTTCGTTAAGGTTCAGTTTTCTGGTTACGGCAAGTCCACCATAGGTCTGACAGACAGGCATGATTTCCATGTCATTGACATTCATATGGGCAGGTGTACTCAGAAGCCAGAGCACTGTATTGGCGATATCCTCAGGACCAATTGATCTGGTATCAGTATATACAGATTCAGCCTTTGCACTGTCTCCATGGAAACGGACATTTGAAAATTCAGTGTTACCACATAGACCTGGTTTTAAAACAGTAACTTTTACTGCAGTCTCCTTAAGGTCAGTTCTCAGATTTCTGCTGAACTGCTCAACAAAAGCCTTGGTACCACCATAGACATTGCCACCGGTATAAGGCCAGCAGCCTGCGGTTGAACCTATATTGATAATATATCCGTGGTTTCTCTTCACCATCTGAGGCAGCAGTGCATGAGTCATGTATAAAAGACCATTGATGTTGGTATTAACCATAGTTTTCCATTCATCAACCTTGCAATCAAAGGCTTTATCCTGACTTAAAGCCAGACCGGCATTATTAACCAAAACATCAATCTTCTGAAACTCAGCAGGAAGTTTAGACAAAATTGATTCAACACTTTCCTCATCGGTAACATCAAGCTCAAAGGGATAGATGTTTGAACTTTTTGCGGCTAGAGCCTTTAGTTTCTCTGCTCTTCTGGCGCAGGCCACCACCTTATAACCGTTAGTTGCCAAAAGTTCTGCTATAGCATAGCCAAAACCAGCAGAAGCACCTGTTACCAGCACTGTTTTATATAGACTCACTTTAAACTCCTCATGTTTTATCATTTGTTAAAAACGGAATCAGCCTTCTGAGGAAACGGCTAACACTGTCTGGTTATTGAGCCGTCTTCATCATTGTAGTAATAGCATTCCACCTTTGCCTCAGAGAACATGGTCTTGGTGTAATGCCAGCTCTCCTGCCAGCGTTCATTGATATTGGTATCAATATATACTTTGGCGATACCTGCCTGAATAATTGCCTTGGCACATTCATGACAGACCGGAAGCGCGTGAACATATAGAGTAGCTCCATCCACGGATGAGCCGTTGTATAAAGCATTTAAAATGGCGTTCATTTCTGCATGCACCACCAGCTTGTATTTGATTTCACGCTGATTGTAGCGATCTTCGCTATCTATAACTCCACGAGGGAAACCGTTATATCCCTGAGATATGATCTGCCCCTTGTCTCCAACAATGATGGCACCGATTTTTGATGAAGGATCTTTAGACCAGGAGCTTACTTGCTCGGCAATTTTAAAATAACGCTGAATCCACTTGATACTAACTGGGTGCGGTTCGTTTGATGAGACTGTATCTTCCTGCATTTTAATCTCCTAAAAATATTCTGTTTCAGACCATACTAGCACAGTTATCCAGACACAGAAATTATAGGGGATTCAAAGCGTGTGAAAACTCTCAGTAAAAATCCCAACCAATCCGATAGTTAAGGCTTTTGTTTTATGGCTCTGAAGCTTCTTAACAGAAACAGTGCAGAGATTAGAGTCAGAATTGCTGAAAAAGTAAAGATAATCTGCATTGCAGCAGATAACTCTCTTATATATAAGGTGGTTCCTTCCTCGGAGTTAATGGCATAAAACAGTACAGAAGTCACCATCGCCATACAGAAAGCCATACCACTGTTTCTAACCAGAGCCTGCAAACCTGATCCCATAGCATAGTACTCACGAGGGACAGAGCTCATGATGATAGTGGAGTTAGGAGCTGAGAAGAGCCCAAAGCCAAGACCGGACAGGAACTGAGCCAGCGCAATCATATAAAAAGGTGTTTTTGGCTCAATAAAGCTCAGAATACAAAGAGATGAACCTGAGATCACAAGACCAATAAATGAAATCATATGCGGCGAGAATCTGTCCGCAGCCTTTCCTGCAAACGGAGAAACCAGACACTGAACCACCGGCTGAATCACCAGGATTATGCCAGCCATTGAGGCCGTATAGCCGTTTATAAGCTGAAGATGCATTGACAGCAGCATGGTTATGGCAAATGTGGACAGATAATGGAACATGGAGCTCAGAAGACTTCCGTTTAAGATCCTATTCTCAAATACCACACTGAGCTTCAATAGAGGATTTTTTGAGGTAATTTCTCTATAAACATAAAAAGTCAGAAGTACAATACCTGCCGCCAGCAGATACAGTCCATCATGATTATTGATAAACATGGAAAGACCGGTAAAGAAGGTTACAAAACCTATTAGAGACAGTATTCCTTTAAGATAGGCGAGCTTATGTGGCTCAGGATTATCGGTTGGAATATTTCTGCATAGCAGAGCCGCTGAGAAATTTCCGCAGGCACTGATAATAAACATAGACCACCAGCCAATAGTATCAGTCAGAAAACCGCCTAAAAAAGGAGCACAGGATATTCCAGCATAAACACATGCTGTAGTCATCCCGATAGCACTGCCCTTGGATTTACTGTCGATATTGTCTATAAGCAGTGCATAGGTTGTACTGAAAATAAAGGCGTTTGAAAGCCCCTGAAGAGTTCTGAAGGCAATCAGAGAATAAAAGTTTGGAGACAGAGCAATAAGCACAGAAGTTATGGCGGATACAACTGATCCGACAACAAAACCTCGTTTATGCCCTATCCTCTGAACTATGGCTATGGTGGGAACCAAAAAAGCAGTAACCGCAATCACATAGGCATTGATAACCGCGGTTATATATTCCGGAGGCACATGGAAATCAGAGGACAGTGCAGGAATTGCAATAAATATTGATGATCCCATAAAGGAGCCACAGAATGAATTAATACAGACGGCCAGGATCAGAAAACGGACAAAGGGCATTTTGATTTATATATTCGCTTAATTTAATATTCTGCAGATCAAAAATATTCTAGCTCTATACTGGACATTGTTCTAGGAGTGCGTTGAAATATCATCTAATTTCATAACACAAATCTTCAGATATTTGAGCACAGACATTTTTTGAGAACAATCGTCAAAAGAAAATGGTCTATTGTGAAGTTCAACATTTAAATTTCTTTTAAGATGGGAAACATATGGCATTCAAATCTGATTTCATGTGGGGAGCAGCTTCTGCTGCAGCTCAAATCGAAGGTGCATATAATGAGGACGGAAAGGGCCTTAGCATCTGGGATGTTCTCTATGACGGACATACCAGACACAATGATTCACCTCATATAGCCTGCGACCACTACCATCGTCTTGAGGAAGACGTGGAGAACATGAAGAAAATCGGACTTAAATACTACAGATTCTCTGTAAGCTGGCCTCGAATCATTCCTGATGGAACAGGCAGTGTTAATCAGAAAGGCTTAGATTTCTACAGAAGGCTAGAGGATTTACTGCTTAAGGCTGATATTGAACCTATGATTACTCTTTATCATTGGGATCTTCCATATGAGCTTTACAAAAAAGGCGGATGGCAGAATGACGAATCACCAGAATGGTTTGCACAGTATGTAAAGGTTGTAGTTGAGGCCTTATCAGATAAGGTTAAATACTGGATGACCATCAATGAGCCAAACTGCTTTATCGGTATCAGCTATCTTGGGGCTACCCATGCTCCTTTCCTTAATGATAAGGATGCTCTGTATCCATGTACCAGAAATGTTCTCTTTGCCCATGCCAGAGCAGTAAAGGTTATAAGAGAAACAGCAAAGACTGCTCCTATAGTAGGCTTTGCCCCTACTGGTCCAATCTTCAAGCCAGAGAATGATTCAGAGGAAGCAATCAGAATCGCATATGAAAAGACCTTCTCCAACGATATAAAAGGGCCGTTCTCCACAGGCTGGTGGATTGATCCTGCGGTACTGGGAAAGAATCCTGCTGACCTAGAAGATTATTTTGGGAAACCTCTGTTCACATCTGAAGAACTTCAGGAAATTCAACAGCCTCTAGATTTTCTTGGATTCAATATCTATATCGCTGCTGGTCACAAGGAAGGCAATAGTGCCTACGAGACTAACGAGTACATCGGCTGTCCTAGAAACTCTCTTAACTGGCCTATCGATCCTGACTGCATGTACTGGGCTATACGATTCCTCAATGAGAGATATGGACTTCCAGTTCTGATCACTGAAAACGGCATGTGTAACAATGATTTTGTAATGCTTGACGGAAAGGTTCATGATCCTCAGCGAATTGACTATATACACAGACATCTTCTGGCAGCAAGAAAAGCGGTTGATGAAGGATATAAACTAATAGGCTATATATACTGGTCAATCATGGACAATTACGAATGGGCGGAGGGATATGATCCAAGATTCGGACTGATTTATGTGGATTACAGAACCCAGAAGAGAACTCTTAAGGACTCCGCTTACTGGTATAAAGAGGTAATTGCTTCCAATGGAGCCAACCTATAGAAATTTGATTAGGTAAAATCTTACAGTTTAAACCACCAGCCTGACTTATTCTCAACGCAGGAGGTGGTTTACTTATCAGTAAAAAAAAATCAGAAATAAATTTTCAATATTCAGATAAGATCGTACTATTGTCTGAAAGTTATTTTCCTTTTATGTAAATTATGCACTTTATAAAAGTCAACGGCATTTTATAAAAGTGACTTTATAAAAGTTGTATAAAACCCGTAAATATCAGAAACACACCGCATATAAATTTAAAAAAAACATCATTTTCAACTTTACATGACAAAAACTTAGCCTATAATTCAAGGTGAATTTTCTTATATGTTTTTCTTTTGAAGAAAATCGTTCCTTATGCAAAGGTTATTTTATAACCTCTGCGTTGTTTGATTTGTGTATGGTGGTCTATGAAAAATCTGAAAACCGGCCTAAAACTTTTTGTTTCCTCTCTTGTTTTTACCTCATTAACAGCTTTCAGTGCTGAGTTAGCCGATTTAAGTCCAGATACTGAAGCTGATCGCATCAGCTGGATTAAGCTTGAACAGAAATATGGCAAAGCACCTGATTTTCCAAAGGATGCCTTTATCGGAGCCATTGTAAAAACCAAGGATATTCCTTTTTGGGATAACATCGACAAAGGCTATATGTTTATGGCTCAGAAAATGGGAGTAAAACTTGAATGTCAGGCGGCTAAGGATGAAGAGGATCCTATTGGGCAGCTGGATATTGCCGAAACACTGCTTGCAAAAAAAGTTACCGCAATCTTAGCCTCACCTCAGACGGATGTGACTCTGCAGCTTCCTTTTGAGGAAGCCTTAGGCGCAAAAATACCATTTATTAATGTTTCAGACGCAGTTGTACCTCAGACTCGTTATTTCGTTGGAGGGATGCATTACCGCAACGGTATGGATGTAGCAGAATGGTTTTTAGAGAAATACCCTAAAGGAGGTGAAGTTGCTGTTATCGAAGGTTTGCCTCTAGTATATGCAACCACGCAGCGTTCACGCGGTTTTATCAATACTCTCAAGAAGAATCATGAGTTCAAGGTTGTAGAACAGGTCTGTGGTAACTGGGCTTTTGATGATGCAAAGAAGCTTACCGAAGAGATCGTTTCAAAACATCCAAATATCATCGGGATTTACTGCCACAATGATGTTATGGCCTTAGGTGCGGTTGAAGCCTTAAAGAAAAAAGGCAGACTTGGAAGTATCCCTGTTTTTGGAACTGACGGTATTGCACAGGCCTATGAGTCAATTGAAAAAGGAGAGCTGACCGGAACTGTAGATTCCTTCCCTGAGGTTACAGGTGCGATCGCTGTACAGGTTGCAGCAAGAATTCTAAAAGGTCAGAGTATTCCCCGCGTAGTGGTTACTCCTCAGCAGCTGATTACAAAGGATAACTTCAAGACCTTCCAGAACCGTGATATTGATTTCCTGATGAAGGAACTTGCAAGGTAAATTTAATTCGAAAGATAGTAGTTACAGATCAAAAAGGGCCAGTGAGAAAAAACTCACTGGCCTTAATTCTTCGTCGAAATGATATGCTGCAACAACGAAGAAAAACATCAGACTAGCTTAATCTTATGGTTACCTTGTAATCCAGAGACTCACCAGGTTTTACAAACTTGAGCTGACCGCGTCTGCGCATCTCGGCTCTGCCCTCTGGCAGGGTATTACCGCACTCAAGACCCATTACATAATCACGAACGCCCATCATCTTCCACTGAACAAAATGATCAAGAGTCTTTGCATCATAAGAAATCTCAAGTTTCATTCCTGATTTAGGCTGTTCAATAGAGGCATAGCCGTTGCCATCCTTGAAGTAGTGGTAGTAGCAGCGCTCCTCATAGTGTGGAGTTGGCTTCTCAACCTTCATCCAGTTTTCAATATCTTCCTGGGCATGAGCATTACGGGCAATAACCTGGGTTGATGGAATGGTGATGATACTGTCCTCATCTAACAGAGGATAGCCCATATTCATGTGATAAAGGATACCAACCTGTTCATCCTTGTCTCCGGTGTTCAGAATCTTATCGGTGATGACAATGACGTTTTCCTTGGTGGATACACTGATCTTACGCTCTAAAACCAGTTTGCGGCCGAAAATAGTCTCGTCCTTAACTGTTGCATAAATATTGAGTTTATCTCCTTCTTCACGGTAATAGATGTGCTCACAAGGAGTGTTGCCGATTGATCCGTGCAGTGAAAGCTCTTCGCCATCATCCTCATTTGGAATACCGACATTCTGGAAACCGCATGTGGTCAGGAATCCTGCAGTAAATGAATTTAACCAGTTGGCTCCGATGCTGTCATAGTATGCAGGTGCAACATAACCGCAGGCTGTCATGTAGCTCAGGTTCTGTCCCTTAAAGCGCAGTCTTGAAATATCGGCACAGCGATCAGCACAGACGGTTAAATCAATACCTTTGCCGTTGTGTATTTCAAAAATACGCATTCCATCACCTTTGCCACCGACAAGACGATGCTCTTCAACTCCAAAAAGCTGGGAAGCGTGACCAATATATGGGTTCATTTAAATTACTCCTTGAAAAATGTTTATCTTTTTATCTTTTAAAGCTTAATATTCTGCTATTTCTGGTTTGCAGTAGGCTGACCAGCCCTCAATAGGTCTTACCGGCTCTGGAATCTCATCAGCAAGATATGGCAGAGCGGCACCTATGGCACAGGCATGATGCTCAACATTTGCCTTAATCACAAAACCAGGTCTGCAGGTAAAGGTGCTTCTGTTGATAATCTCGTTTTCAACAAAGGCCACATCCTCAGGATTAAGCCACATAGCCAGCTCGCCGCCTAGAATGATTCGTCGCTCTAGAATCAGCCAGGCCTGATACAGACCAAAAGCAATAGTTGACAGATATTTTGACCAGCGAACCTTATATTCTTTGGATTTCTCCTCTCTTAACTTAAAGAAGAAATCAGGAATGCTCTCTCCCTCAAACAGGGTTTCAAAATTACAGTAGGTATCAATACAGCCGCGTTTTCCGCAGTAGCAGAGCTTTCCCTTGTTTGAAAAGGTCACATGGTCCCAGGAACCGGCATATCCGGAACGGCCGTGTTCAATACAGCGGCTTTTTATCAGGGAACCTCCAAGATGCTCTGACATCGCTATGTATATACCGTTGGAAATCTTTCGGTTGTGCCACAGTTCTGCTAAGGCTGCAGTTTTGACATCGTGACACAGACGGACCGGAATTGAGATATCCTTTTTAATTATTTCTAGATCAAGCTCTGAGGTATCCAGAATCTTTGAGAAAATAATCTCGGTTCCAGCCTTGTTGACCACACCCTGTATGGCAACACCGATACCGAGTATGTTGTCCAGAGGATAACCACAGGTTGAAATTGCTTCCTTAAGTAAACTGTTAAGCTTCGCGGAGTAGGCTTTCTCATTCTTATATTCGATGCCTATATTCCAGAGCTTCACCACCTCGCCTTTTAAATCACAAAGACAGATTTTCACAAAATCCTTTCTGATCTCAGCGCCAAGAGCAAGTTTTGATCTAGGAAGAAGTCTGTATGAAATTGCAGGTCTGCCTCCTGAGGAATCCATAAGTTCACCAGGACCAATCATTCCCATATTCTCAAGATCTTTCATATGACCGTTAATGGTTGGAAGACTGAAGCCTGTGAGCTCTGCAATCTGAGGTTTTGAAAGAGCCTCATGCAGGAAGAACAGACCTAATATCCTTTCCTTATTAGTTTTTTTAGGGTCTATATAATAATCGTTCACATCCACATCCTTTTTATAGCTTTCATAAAAATAATGTACCGTATAGCCGGTGCCAAAAAATCGAAAAAAGCCATAAAACATGATTTATATCTCGTTTTTAATGGGTAATTTGATTGTTTTTTGACTTATATCAAATTACTTATATAAAGTCATATAATAAAAGTTACTTTATTAAAATAACTTTGTTAAAGTATTTTACAGAAAATTTACAAAAATAATATTCCATATTTAACAAACACACGTATTTGTAAGGAGTTTCTTCATGAATCTAGTAGATAAATTCAGACTAACAGGTAAAACCGCTTTTGTAACCGGTGGTGCCCGCGGCATTGGTAAAGCTGTATCAGAGGGATTTGCTCAGGCAGGAGCAAATATCGTAATCGCTGATCTGGATGATACAGAAGCTCAGAAAACAGCTAAATTCATCAGCGAGGAGTACAAGGTAAAAAGCATTGCTGTTAAGACTGATGTAACCAATCCTGATAGCGTTAACAATCTGATAGACGTTATCGATCAGGAATTTGGAAGATTAGATATCGCATTCTGCAACGCAGGTATATGTATCAATGCAGAAGCAGATAAAATGACCTTTGAGCAGTGGTCCAAGGTTATCAATATCAACCTGACCGGTGTTTTCCTGACTGCACAGGCAGCTGGTAAGTACATGATCCGCAAGGGTATCAAGGGCTCAATCATCAATACCGCTTCAATGTCAGCTCATATCGTTAACGTTCCACAGCCACAGTGCGCATATAACGCATCAAAGGCAGGTGTAATTCAGTTAACCAAGTCTTTAGCTATTGAATGGGCAAAGCACGGTATCAGAGTTAACTCAATCAGCCCAGGCTACATCGGAACTGAACTGGTTAAGGCAAGCCCAACTCTGATTCCTCTAATCAAGACCTGGAATGAGATGGCTCCAATGCACCGCTTAGGCGAACCAGAGGAATTACAGTCTGTAACCTTATATCTTGCATGTGATGCAAGCTCATTTACAACCGGTTCAGATGTAATAGTTGATGGTGCATTCACCTGTTTCTAATCTCGCTCGCAAGAGTATATAACCACAAACATACATGGAGTTTACAAATGAAAAAAACTTTATTATCAGCACTTTTCTGTGCAGCTACACTAGCATTTACAGCACCTTCATTCGCTGCAACTACCAGTGAAACACAGGGTATCCAGGCAAGTCCTGAGTTCTATGCAAAGGCAAATCTGAGTGCTTTAAAAGGCAAGAAGATCGGCATTACCATTCAGTCACTGCGTAACGCATACTGGGCAGGTGTTATGGCTGCTTTAGAAGATGTTCTAAGTGCCAACGGAGCAAAATTCACTATTGTTGAGTGCGATGACAAGTCTGCAAAGCAGGTAGCTCAGATCGAGAACTTCATCTCTTCAGGCTGTGACTTCATTCTGGTTCACCCATCAGATGCAGCTGCAGTTGAAGATGCATGTGCAGAAGCAAGAAAGCAGGGCATCAAGGTAATGTGCTGGGATGATCCTATGACAAATACCGACGGTAACTGGATTCTAAACAACACCAACCTGGGTATTGCAATCGGTGAGCTGGCTGGTAACTTCATCAATGAGCACTACACCACAGACAAGAAGGCAAAGGTTGCAGTTCTAGGCTTCCCTCAGACCAAGATCCTGTTAGAGCGTGAAGAAGGTATCCGTGAGGGTATGAAGAAAGTTGCTGACGGCAAGTATGAAATTGTTGCAAGTCAGGCAGCTCTTCGTCCAAACGAGGCACAGACAGCAATCGAAACTATTTTACAGCGTGAACCAGACTGCAAGGTTGTTACCGGTATCGGTGCAGGTCCTATGATCGGTGCAGATGAAGCCTTACAGATCGCAACAAACGGCAAGATCCCAGAGGATATGGGTGTATTTACAACTGACGTAACCAAGCAGCAGTTACAGCACCTATCAGATCCTACCTATCCTGCTAAGGGCATCATCGGTTTTGAGGGTTCAGACGTTGATACCGCTACCAGCTGTGCAAGCATGTTCGCTTTAATTCTAGAGAACAAGCTTCCAGAGCACAACGTAATCCGTGGTGTAGCTCCTATTACCAAGGAAAACGTAGAAAAAATCAGTTCTGGCATGAAATAATAAATAACTAGCCAAACAGAACAAAAAAAAGCCTTCTCATTCAAATGGGAAGGCTTGCATAAGGAGATTGGGAATGAGCGAGAACTATGTTCTGGAACTTGAACATATAAGAAAGGAATACCC